>Ga0302314_10002971_pt1 | contig 31429 bp, 31 predicted proteins | sample III_Palsa_N2_3_FD_200533 | JGI IMG/M metagenome (GOLD analysis project Ga0302314, IMG submission 200533) | Peat permafrost microbial communities from Stordalen Mire near Abisko, Sweden - III_Palsa_N2_3 | ecosystem: Environmental > Terrestrial > Soil > Palsa > Peat permafrost | place: Sweden... | reverse complement strand
CGGCTGAAGATCGTCGCGACGCTGGCGGCACTGCCCGACGGCGACACGCTGTCCTTCACCCGGCTGCAGCACATGATCGGGCTCACCCCCGGCAACCTGATCATCCACCTGCGTAAGCTCGAAGACGCCGACTACGTCAGCAGCACCAAGGCCAGCAACGGGAACGTGTCCATCACCACGGTCGCCCTGACCAGCCACGGCCGCAAAGCACTCGACGCCTACACCCAGGCGCTCCGCGACCTGCTCAGCGGCCTGTAAATAAGCCCGGCCGACCATGAGCACAGGCGCACTTGACCCGCTGATCCACGACCCGGAGCGGCTGCGCATCGTCGCGACCCTGGCGGCATTGCCTGACGGCGACCCGCTCTCCGTCAACCGGCTGCAGGACATGATCGGGCTGACACCCGGCAGCCTGATCACCGGCCTGCGCGAGCTGGACGACGCCGGATACGTGCGTACGGGAAAGACCGGCGGCCGCACAGCACCGGCCGCCGTCGCCCTTACTCGCGACGGCCGGGCAGCGCTGGATCGCTACACCGCCGTGCTGCGGCAGCTGCCCCCGGTGGCCAGGCAGGATGATCAGCCACCCGCACCCGGCGTGCGCGCTGGCGACGCCGACCGGGACGCGGCTGCCGCGGCCCTGGGTGAGCACTTCGCGCAAGGCAGGCTGACCCGCGATGAGCTGAGCGCGCGACTTGATGTCACGTTGACTGCTACCACGCACGGCGAGCTATCGCAGGTCGCCCAGGATCTGCCGGGACCTGACGGTGTTCCCGGCCCGGGCCAGCTTTCCCGAGGAAAGCGGGCAAGGCCATGGCATAAGCCCCGCCCAGCTCCAGGCCAGGGAACATGGCAACACCATCGCGGCCGGACCCCCGGCAGGTCATCATGAGCCAAGGCGGGCTCGACCCGGTCCGCCGCACATGAGCGCTGCGCCCTGGAATACCAAGTCCCCAGTAAGATCCTCGGCCCGTCCGCTCGCCAGTGACTAGAGTTTTCGCAGGTCCGCACAGCGCTTAGCGCGGTTGACTTGAAAAGCGGAAGGTCGACAGTTTGATCCTGTCCCTGACCACCACTGACCGGCAACGTAGCGGAGCCCGTCCGGCTGCTGCTCGGTGAGCTGGGCGAACACGGCCTTGATCAGCTTTGGTTCTCGCCGGCGGAGCCGGGCTTGGTGGTGTAGCGGACGACGGTGGCCTGGCTCATCACGTGTTCCCCTTGTTCGCGGATCGGCCGGATGGGTTGCTGCGGGCGTCATGGGTGAGTCGGCCAGGCCGCTATCCTGCCCGCGCGAAATAGTCATCAGCGGCACGTCTCGGCCCTGCGCTTAAGCCCTGGGCGAACCGGTCGAACGAGGTCCGAGATCTGGCATCGAGCGCCAGACCAGCCCGACCAGCGGTCCGGTGTACTCCTCGCGTACCCGGAACGCCGTTCCCCCGGTACCGTCTGGCGACACCTCGAAGGTCCGTACGCCCCGGAACAGACCCAGCGGCATGCCGCCGCTGAACCGTGGCCGGGACGCGGGTCAAGGTCCGTCACCGTGACGGGGAAGGCCCGACCGGGTGCTGCCTGGGACCGATCGTAATCTTTCTCACCGGGCGCGATCTGGCCGTCGACCCGGTCGACACCTGAGTCCCAGGATGGCCAGGCCGCCCCGTCCGTCAGCAACCGCCCACACCGCCTCCGGGCTCGACGCGATCCTCGAACTCGCTTCGTAGTACCGCATCGGCCCGCGGCTTCTTCCGCGGCTCGGCCCGGGCGGCGTTCGCGTCGCGGAAGATTCGCGCCAGCGCCGCTGTCGAGGGAACCCGGGGAGGATATCGACAAGGGTTTCTACTTCGAGCGCTGAGCGCGGACACCGGACGAAGTTCGCCGCCGTGGCCGGCACGGCCTCACCGTGCCGGCCAAGGAGACAGGCCCGTCAGCTCAGCTGGGCGAAGGTAGCCCGGATGTCGCGGACGAGGGTCTCCGGCTGTTCGAGGGCGAAGAAGTGCCCCCCGGCGGCGGGCTCGTTGAAGAAGACGACGTTGGCGTAGCGGCGCTCGAGCTGCCGGCGCGATTTCCTGACGGCTTCCCTGGGAGGCATGGTGAACCCAACCGGGACAGTGACCGGATCGTCGATGGTCGCGGGCGACGACCATCCGCTTTGCGTCATCTCCCAGTAGAGGCGGGCGGAGGAGGCGCCGGAGTTGGGCAGCCAGTACATCATGATGTCGTCGAGCATCTCGTCCAGCGTGAAGGAGGCTTCGGCGTCGCCCGGGGTGCCGCAGGTGTCCTGGAACATGGCGTAGATCCAGGCCGCCTGGCCGACGGGGGAGTCGGCGAGTGAGTAGCCGATTGTCTGCGGCCTGGTTGACTGCTCTTTGGCGTATCCGGAGAGATTGTCCCAGAAGTATTTGGCGTCGCTGAGCGCTGCTCGTTCCTCCGGTGTCGTGTTCTGGATCTCGTCCGGGGTCGGGGGAAACATCGCGAAGTTCAGGTGCGTGCCGATGAGTCCAGTCGGCTTGCGCTTCGCGATCTCGTCGGTGACCGCGCAGCCGAGGTCACCGCCCTGGGCGCCCCAGCGCTGGTACCCGAGCCGCTCCATCAGGGTGATCCAGGCCCGGGCGATGCGGGGGATGGTCCACCCGGTGTCGTGCGGCTTGGCCGCGAACCCGAAGCCGGGAAGCACCGGGATCACCAGGTGGAATGCCTGACTGGCGTCGCCGCCGTGTGCGGCCGGGTCGGTCAGCGGCCCGATGACCTTGCGGAACTCCAGCACGGAACCAGGCCACCCGTGGGTCATGACCAGGGGTGTCGCGTTCGCCTCCGGGGACTGGATGTGGAGGAAGTCGATGTCCAGGCCGTCGATCGTGGTCCGGTGCAGTCCCCACCCGTTGAGTTCCGACTCGACGTTGCGCCAGTCGTAGGAGTCGCGCCAGTAATCGGTGAGGGCCTTGAGCTTCTCCGGCGCAGGGCCCTGGCTGGTGTCGGTGACCGTGCGGCCTTCAGGCCAGCGGACCCGGCCCAGCCGCTCGTGCAGGTCCTTCAGGTCGGCGTCGGGGACGGCGAGGTGAACGGATTCGATGTGCTGTGACACTGGATTGCCTTTCGCAGTGGGTTAGTTTGCCGCGCGGGTGCCGGGCAGGTCGTCGCGGCCGGCCCGGATGAGCAGGAACGCGGCCACGAAGCCGGCGGCGAGCACGGCGGCACTGACCGAGAAGACCAGCCGGTAACCGTGCACCAGGCCAGCCTGGACGCCCCCGTGGTGAGTGCTGAGGTAGTTGACGGTCGCGGTAGCGGCGATGCTGTTGAGCAGCGCGGTCCGGGGGCGGCGGCTGGTACGCGGCGGTCAGCCTGCCGTCGCTGCCTGTCACCGTAGGAGCTCGTTTTTGGGCATGGGTCATGACGACTCCTTGCTGAGATTGAGTAAGAATGAGGGCACAGCGGGTCTGCGCTCCGGGATTCAGCGCAGTTAAGCCGGAGCGTTCATCAGGGGCAGCAGAATCTGCTCTACGAAGTCCCGCTGCTCGGCCTCGCCCGGCGGGTCGCCGCCCAGCAGGGTGCGCAGGAACAGGTGGGCCAGGGCCAGCCCGACGACTGCGGGACCACGGGACGCGTCCACCTTCTCGCCCCGCGCCGAGGCGCGAGCGCACACCAGCGCGCCGTCATGCCGCCTTCGCTCCTGGATCTGAGCATCGACGACGTCACGCAGGACTGGGTCCGCCCGGATCGCCTCGACCAGGTTGACAAGCGACGGGCCACCGTCGGCGCTGGTGAAGGTCAGCGCGATACTCCGGACGATCCACAGCAGGTCGCCGCGCACGCTGCCCGTATCCGGCAGTTCAGCGGACTGGCTCTCAGCCTGGCGCCGCAACGCGTCGGCCACCAGCTCGGCCTTACCCGGCCACTTGCGATACATCGTGGCCTTCGAGGCGCGGGCCCGCGCCGCGATCGCGTCCACCGTGACCCGCTCGTACCCGATCTCGGCGACCAGCTCCGCGGCAGCGGCCAAGATCGCCTGCTCACGTGCCGCACTGCGCGAACCCGGCCTGGACTCCGCCTTCGGAGTCGGACGCTGGGGCGTGGTGACGCGGAGCTCACTCATAAAAGAAACTGTACGGTACAGTTTCTTTCTTGTCAATGTAAACAGGAGCGGGGCTGGGCGCGAGGCCGACCGCCCATGATCAACTTTGACCAAGTGGCATTGCCTCTGGCCGGGGCGGTGGACTCTTTCAGATCAGGTCGCCGCGACCTGATCTCCTACCGCGGATTTTGCAGGTGCGATGCCGGCGATCCGCTCCAGTAGTGGCTGGCAGCGCAGGCGGCCGGCGATGACGCGAGCCTCCTTTATGGCCACCGCGGCGCCCTCAGCATCACCGGTGCGCATGAGGTACTTGGCATAGTCGAGCAAGCCGTGGGCCAGGTGGTAGGGGGTACTCAGTTCGCGCAAGCCGCCGACCGCGGTGGCGAAGGACGCGGCGGCGGCCGGGTCACCGTCGCCGGCGGCGAGCCTGGCGCGCACCAGGTCCCGTTCGGCCCGCAGCGTCGGCGCAAGGTAGCCAGGCTGATAGGCGTCGAGCAGGGCGAGCAGTTCGCGGGTGGCCGCGATGTCATGCAGGTCGTGAGCGGCACGGGTGGCCAGCGGCCAGGCCCAGCGAAGGCTTTCGTGGCTGATCTCGAGGGCGCCGGCATGAGCCAGAGTGGCGCGGGCGAGCCGCATCGCGTCTTGCGGCCGACCGCGGGCGTCCATGGTGAAGGCCTCCGTGAGGCTGATCGCCGCCTTGTCCTGGGGATCCTCGCTGGCCCGCAGGTCTGGCAGTCCTGCCAGTATCGTTTCGGCGATGGCGGTGTCGCCGCATAGCGCCGCCAGCCAGCCCCGGCAGCAGGCAAGAAACTCGTTGTCGGCCAGTCCGTCGGCATCTGCGGCGTGAGTGAGTTCGGTCTCGGCGGCGTCCCAGTCGCCCAGTATCAGCAGTGCCTCCGCCAGGTTTGTGATCGCAAAGGCCAGGGAATCCCGGGCGCCTGCCCGGCGCAGGTGCCCAGCGGCGGCGCGGGCGGTCTCCGCCGCGGCTGCGGGGTCAGCGGCAGATTGTGCGGTGGCGAGGTTGTTCAGCGCGCGGCCTAGGGCAGGACTGTCGCTTGCCTGGTCGGCGAGCCGCGCGGCTTCGCGTAGGTAAGCGACCGCTTCGGCATACCGGCCATCCATGCCGAGATAGATACCGCGAGTCAGCAGCAGGCCGCTGAGCTGGCGGGTGCCGGCGCCGAGGGCCTGGCCGAGGGTCAGCGCCTCGGCCGACAGCCGATCCGCGTCGGGCGAGCCGGCGAACACGTCCACGACCGCCAGCTGTCGCAGGGCGTTCACGGTGTCGTGATCAGGTTCTGTCCGCAGCACCTCCACTGCTGCGGTGAGCTGCTCGCGTGCGTCGGCGTGGCGGCCCCACCGTTGCAGCGCCTCCCCAGCGGTGGTCTGGGCACGGGCGGCGGCTCGAGCCTGGCCGCGGCCGAGGTGGTACTCGCGGGCGCGGCCTGCGTGCTCGATGGCTCCGGCCCAGTCACCATTGGTAACGGCGGCCTGCGCGGCGCGCTCCCATAGCATCCCGGCCGATAGCCCGCCATCGGCTGCATCTTCTCCGTCCCGGCTATCCGGCGAGGTCAGCCCGGCGGCGGTAGCGTAGCTGGCCGCGGCCAGGGCCGGGGCGCCGGTGCGCTCGGCGCGCTCGGCGGCGCGGATGAGCGCCCCGATGGCCTGACCGCGGATATGGCCGACGTCCGGGTCATCAGGAACGGCGTTCAACGCGTCGAGGTAGTGGCGGGCGATCACGTCGGTGACTTCCTCACCGTCGCCGGGACGGGTGGCGCGCAGGTGCGCAGCCACCTTCAGGTGGCGGGCCTTGCGGTCCCGGCGGGACAGCGTGTCGTAGGCAACCTGGCGGAGCATGGTCTGGGCGAAGCCGTAGCTGCCCCGCTCCGGGGACAGCGGGTCGGCCGACACCGTGAACACCTCGCGCCGCACCAACTCGGCCAGCGCGGCTCGTACAGTCGCTTCCTCCTGGCCGGATACCGCGATCAGCGCCTCGGCCGGGAAGGTGGTGCCCAGCACCGCGGCGTCGGTGACCAGCCGGCGCGCCTTCAGGTCCAGCGCATCCAGGCGGGCGGCTAGCAGCGCGTGCAGGCTGTCCGGCACCGGCAGCTCCCCGACGTCGCCGGCCAGTCGGTAGACGCCCTCGACCGGCTGGACGATGTCCCGGTCGATCAAGGATCGCACCATCTCCACGGCGAACAGCGGCACGCCCTGCGCCTGGCTGGTGATCCTTACCCTGGCCGCGGTCGGCATCCCGGGAACCAGCGCGTCGACCAGCGCTTCCATCGACGCCGAATCCAGCGGGTCCAGGGTCAGCATGGAGCGGTTCCGGCCGGCGCCGAACCCGGGCCGGGCCTGGCCCAGCTCGGGCCGGGCGAACACCAGCACATACACCGGCAGGTCACGCACCCAGTCGACGAGGTAATCCAGGAAGTCCAGCAGGCCGCTGTCGGCGTACTGGGCGTCCTCGATCAGGAGCACCACCGGGTTCTCGGCCGCCAGCCGCTCGACGAACAGCCGCCACCCGGCGAACAGCTCCTCCCGGGACAGCACGTCCCCGTTGTCGCCCGCCACGGTGAGACCGAGCAGGCGGCCCAGCCGCACCCCCGCGTAGGCCCGCTCGGCTCGATCGGGCACGAATCGGTCCAGCCCTGCGGCAAGCTTCTCGGCCGCGGCCTCGGCGGGGTCTTCCTCAGCGATGCCCAGCCGCTGCCGGACGATCTCGGCCAGCGCCCAGAACGCCACCCCATCGCCGTAGGACAGGCACCGCCCCCGGTGCCACCACACCGTCTCGGCCAGGCCGTCGGCGTACTTCTCGAACTCCCAGCCCAGCCGGGACTTGCCCACCCCGGCCGGCCCCGAGATCACCACCAGCCGCGGCACCCGCCGGTCCGCCGCCGCATGGAAGAGCTCCCTGATCGTCCGCAGCTCCGCGTCCCGCCCGGTCAGCGGCGCCTCCAGCCCGTCCACCCGCTGGCTGCCGCCCACCCCAGCCAGCACCCGGATCGCCCGCCACAACCGGGCCGGCTCGGCCTTGCCCTTTAGCGCGTGCACCCCGGCATCGGCGAACCCGACCGCGCTGCCGGCTAGCCGCTGCGTCGCCGCGTCCACGAGCACCTGCCCGGGTACCGCGGCCGCCTGCACCCGGGCAGCGGTGTTCACGGCGTCCCCGGCCACCATCCCCTCACCGGCCGCACCCAGGGTCACTGCGACCTCGCCGGTCACCAACCCGGCCCGCGCCGCCAGTCCCGGCGCGCCAGCCTGCGTTCCCAGCTCCGCCACCGCAGCTACCAGGTCCAGGGCGGCGCGCACTGCTCGTTCCGCCTCGCCTTCGGTCGCGGTTGGCGTACCCCACACCGCCATCACCGCGTCGCCGATGAACTTCTCCACCACCCCGCCGTACCGGCCGATCACTGTCCGCGCGATCTCGAAATAACCGGACAGCAGCTCCCGGACCGCCTCCGGGTCCCGCGCCTCCGACAGCGGCGTGAACCCAGCTACATCGCAGAACAGCACGGAGCACACTCGGCGCTCCGCCACCGGCCCGGGCCTCCTCGCAGCCCATGACGCCGGGGCGGTCACCGGAGATACGGACCCGACCGTCACCAGCGGATACCCGCACAACGAACAGAACCGGTGGCCCTGGGAGGTGGGCTCACCACACGACGGGCACCGCCCCAGCGGGACACCGCAATCCGCGCAAAACCGGTCGCCGTCCCCCCGGGACGCGCCGCACCGCGGACACGTCACCACCAGACGAATATACCCCGGCCGGACATACCAAGCCACGCCACAGCCCTCGGCCACCGATCCGCCAGCCGATAGGTCACCCGCTCCCAACAACGCGATCGGCACGCGGCTGCCCAAGCAGCCTAGTGCCCTTCCAACCACCCGGAAACCGGCGCCGGCATGACCTCTTAGGCCGACCATTGCGGTACCCTTGTTATGCCTGTTAAAGGTACGGAATTCGCTCGCTGACCAGCGTTTATGCGCGTGGGCTTGGCTTTTGGGGCTTTTCCAGGTAAGTGCTTTCAGGGTGATAGACCCCGGTTAACCGACGGGTCGGCTGCTCGGTCCTGCTGGAGTACGCCGGCTCGGCACTACGGAACCTCACTATCGCCGACCAGCACTGACCGAACAAGGAGCGAGATTGGAACTTCCGGCGTTTAATGCACGGACCCTTCGCCAGGGTCGCTCATGGCGGTGGGCGGTCCTGGCACCCGGGGAGATCGCCGCGGACTTCACGCGCACACTGCACGGGAACAGTTCGCATCGCGTCGTTGCAGTCGGTTCGCGTTCCCCCGACCGCGCACGAGCATTCGCCTCGAAATTCGGCGTCGACCGGTCGTACGGCTCGTACGATGCCGCGGTTGCCGACGGTGCCGTCGATGCCGTGTACGTTGCCGCACCCAACCGGTTCCACGCTGAGCTGGCGCTGCTGGCCATCGACGCGGGGAAACCGGTCCTGGTCGAGAAGCCGTTCGGTGTCAACGCCGCCGAGACGGCGCGGGTCGCTCGGGCTGGCGAGCAGGCCGGCGTCTTCGTCATGGAAGCGATGTGGACGCGCTATCTCCCGCAGTTCCGGGTCCTGTCGGAGATTCTCCAGCGCCACGACCTCGGCGACGTCCATCTCGCAACGGCGAACGTCGGATGGAAGGTTGCCCAGGACGACACGGAGAACAGGCTCTTCAGCCCGGAGCTCGGCGGCGGTGTGGGACTGGACATGAGTGTGTACGGGCTCTGGTTCACCCGGTTCGTGTTCGGGCAGCCGACTGCGGTTCGGGCCGCGGGCAGCCTCACACCCCGGGGCGTCGATGACCAGTTCGTGGCCGCCCTGGCGTTCGGCCCACGGCGGCACGCCACGGTCTCGGCGTCCATGCTGGTCACCAACTCCGGGTACGCATCGGTTCACGGTACGCAGGGCAGCGTCGAATTCATCGACTACTTTGTATTTCCTTCCCGGATGAGGATCACCGTCAACGGGAAGACGTCCGAGTGGGACGACGGCACCGGCCTCAAGGGGCGAGATGGTCTCGTCTGGCAAGCCGTAGCGATGGCTGAGTATCTCGAGCAGGGAAGACTTCAGTCGCCGGTCTACCCGATGAGCGAGTCGATCGCGCTTGCGCAAACACTCGACGAGGTGGAAACGCAACTCCGGGCAGCCAACGGTCATGAGCGCAATGCGCTGGAGTTACATGGATCACCGGCAGGCCGGATGGTGCGGGGTCAGCCGGCGATGCCGTATGCGCCGACCACCGTCCCGTTGGCCGGTGCCGGCCCGCTGGTGCAGCGCTCGTTGATGGCCGAGACAAACTCACCGAACGCGGGGAGTGCGGTCAGCGGATTGTGATCGTCGTCGAGCACGGCTATGTGTATGAAGCTGGCTCCGTCATCGAGCCGGATGGCAACGTAGCGGAGCCCGTCCGGCTGCTGCTCAGTGAGCTGGGCGAACACGGCCTTGATCAGCTTTTCGTTCTCGCCGGCGGAGCCGGGCTTGGTGGTGTAGCGGACGACGGTGGCCTGGCTCATCACGTGTTCCCTTGTTCGCGGATCGGATCCTGGCAACCCTGCTCGCGCGGCATCGTCATCAGCGGCGCGTCTCGGCTCTGCGCTTAAGCCCCTGAGCGAACCGGTCGAACGATGGTCCGAGATCTGGCATCGAGCGCCGGACCAGCCCGACCAGCGGTCCGGAGTACTCCTCGCGTACCCGGAACGCCGTTCCCCCGGTACCGTCCGGCGACACCTCGAAGGTCCGTACTCCCCGGAACAGCCCTAGCGGCATGCCGCCGCTGAACCGTAGCCGGGCCGGCGGATCAAAGTCCGTCACCCTGACGGGGAAGGCCCGGCCGGGTGCCGCCTGGGACCGGATCGTGATCTTCTCACCGGGCGCGATCTGGCCGTCGACTCGGTCGACACCTGAGTCCCAGGACGGCCAGGCTGCCCCGTCCGTCAGCACCGCCCACACCGCCTCCGCACTCGACGCGATCCTCGAACTCGCTTCGTAGTACCGCATCGCCCCCGCGCCTCCTCTTCGGTAACATTGAGGTTACCGTAACGCATAAGTTACCGATATGCAAGAGAAGCTGAGGTAAGCCGCCTGGCTTCGCACTGGTGAGACGGGCATTTCGATGAGCAGGGCGGTGCCGCTGCCGGCCGGGCTGGTTACTTTGAGCGTGCCGCCGACCGCCTCGATGCGGTCCCAGAGCCCGGTCAGTCCGGATCCCTGGGCGGGATCGGCGCCGCCGATCCCATCGTCCCGGATCGCCAGCCGCACCATTGTGTCATCCGCGCCGAGCTCGACCTGCACGGCGGACGCTTGCGCGTGCTTGACCGCGTTGGCCGATCTGGCGGGACTCGGCGTATAGCTGGGCGTTGTCGAGGGAGACGGCGAGCTGGCCCGCGATGAGCTTGACCGCGTCCATCCGACCGGCGGTGAACGCGCCGCCGAGGAGGCGGTTTTCCAGCAGCAGCACCGCTCGCAGCGCACCGCGGCTGAGGATCGGCACGGCCAGCAGCGAGCAGCAGTCAACGCCGGCGAAGTACGGGTCCCGGGCGAACCGGTCATCCCCGGTGGCGTCGCCGACGGCCAGCGGTTCGCTCGTCCGCTGCACGTAGCGCAGCACCGACATCGGCGCCGCGCTTTCCTGGCCGGTGCCGCTGACCGGTATGGCGCCGCCGCCGGGTGCGGGTAGCAGCCAGTCCTGCCGGTCGGAGTCCCACAGCAGCAGGCGGACGCCGGTGGCGCCTGCGACGCCGAAAGGATCCCGAGCAGGTCGACCGTTCCGGCCGTGACGGCGGCACGGCGGTCGGTGAGATCGCCGGACTGCTCGCCGGCGGTGGCGGCCGGGTCGGTAGGTGGCTGCCGGGCCGGGTAGGCCCAGTCCAGCTGGGCGACCTTGGCGGTCGCGCCCCAGGTGAGGTACTCCTGGCGGGCCTGGGCGAGCAGGTCGTGGCCGGCGTGTTCCAGGCCATGGGCGAGGTAGAACCGGGCCGCGTGCTCGGCGATCAGGGCCCGGTGCCAAGGCCTCTGCCGCTCGGCGACCTCGCGCCGGGTGGCGTCGAAGGCCAGCGTCCGGTCCCAGCGGCTCCGGGCCGGGCCACACTCCACTTGCTTCCATCGGGCACCTCCGCACACGGCCCGGCCTCCACTATCTGCCTACACCTATGCTGAGGACATGCGCCACGGCCGTTCGGCATATAGGTTCTTATTTTTCCGAACGAGCGGTGGATGTGAGTATCTCGCTCTGGTCCTCCCTTACCCGGGTGTCGAACGCGGTCAGCTGGCAGTGGCCCGGGTTGCTGACAGGCGGGACGGGAGGACGAGCTCGGCGGCACGCGCCTGCAGGTCGTTCAAGGCCGCATCGGCGAAGGGCGGGAACGGTTCGTCATCGTTCGCCTTCATCCAGCGCTCGAACGCGACGCTGAAAGCCAGCATGCCCGTCTCCGCCCCCAGCCGCGCGGTAAGTTCGTCCGTGCCTCGCTCGCGTAGGGCAGCGGTGATCGACGTGGTGATCCGGGCGTGCTTGAGTAGTCCCCGCTCCTGCAGCTCGCTGTTCGCCGCGACCACCAGTCTGCGCCGGGCGGCGGCGGGCCGCAGCTGCGGGGTCATCGCGACTCCTGCCGCCGCGAGCGCCGCCTGCAGGCATCCGGTGAGCGTCGCCGCCGGGGGCGCGGCCCGGATGGCGTCGGCGAACAGCCCGGCCAGCACGTCTTCCCCGCCGAAGAGGACCTCGCGCTTATCGGCGAAGTGCCGGAAGAACGTAGCGCGGTTCATTCCCGCGCGGTCTGCGATCTGCGCGACGGTCGTCTCCTCGTAGCCGTTCTCCGCGAACAGGTCCAGTGCGGCGTTTTCCAGGCGCTCGCGCGCATTGGGTGCCCATCTGCTCACCGTCACATCCTAAGCGACGCGATCGGATCGCATCACTTGTGAAAGTTGATGCGATTCAGTCGCATCGGCGTGGTACAGTCAATGCGACTGGATCGCATCGTGCCGGTCGCGGTGCCTGTGCCGCACATCCTCTTCACCGGCAGCACAACCAAGGAGACCTTCCATGCGCATCTTCGTCACCGGCGCGTCCGGCTGGATCGGCTCGGCCGTCGCCGGTGAGCTCATCAGTGCCGGCCACCAGGTTCTCGGGCTAGCCCGCTCGGGCGACTCCGCCAAAGCAGTCGCCGACATGGGTGCCGAGGTGCTACGCGGCGACCTGAACGACACCGGCGTGCTGCGCGCCGGCACCCTCGACAGCGACGGCGTCATCCACCTCGCCTTCGTCGTGCCTAGCGTGAGCGAGGCTGCGACGCGGACCGATGCCAAGGCCATCGAGACGTTTGTCACCGGACTCGCCGGCTCTGGCAAGCCCCTGGTGATCTCCGGCGCAACGCTCGTGACGCCCGGCCGGCCCGCGACCGAACGCGACGAACTCATCGCCGCCGGGCCTATCGCGGCCCGCATCACCAACATGCAGGCCGCTCTTGCGGCCGCGGACAGGGGCGTCCGCTCCTGCCTGGTCATGCTGCCCCGCTCGGTGCACGGCCAGGGAGAACGCCACGGCTTCATCCCCCAGCTCATCGCCGCGGCGCGGGCCAAGGGCGTCTCCGGCTACATCGGCGACGGGACCAGCCGCTGGCCCGCCGTCCACGTGCAGGACGCCGCGAGCCTGTACCGGCTGGCCATCGAGCAGGCACCCGCAGGCGCGGTGCTCAACGCCGTCGGTGACGAAGGCGTGCCGGTCCGCGAGATCGCCGAGGCCATCGGCCGGCACCTGAACCTGCCCGCCCGGTCCCTGCCCGCCGAAGAATTCGCCGGCATGCTCGTCCCGCTGCTCAGCAGGGACATGCCCGCTTCCAGCACCATCACGCAGGAGCTCCTCGGCTGGCAGCCCACCCACCCCGGCCTCATCGAGGACATCGAACAGGGCCACTACTTCACCTGACCAGCCCCAGACGCGGTTCCGGGGAATAAGGACATGGCGTCAGCCCGGATGGTGTTCTTACCGGCCTGGCCGGCCGGGGGCCAGCAGGTGCAGGCCGGCCGGGGTGGCTTCGCCGGCCAGGCGCGCCCGCACGGCGCGGCGGGCCCGGTCCAGGTAGGTGGCGTCGCTGAAGAGGTGGTAGTACCAGTTGGCCGACAGCAGCGCTGCCTCCAGCTCGAAGGCGAGCTGCTGGGGGTCGCTGCCGGCGCGCAGCTCTCCGCGTTCCCGGGCTTGCCGGGCCGCTCCTTGCAGGGTGTTCATCCACTGGTCCTGGCACTGGGCTATGCGGTCGCGGACGGGGCCCGGTGCCTTGCTGTCGAACTCGGCCATGGCAGAGGCGAAGAAGCAGCCGCCGGGAAACACGGCGCGCTCGAGGTAGGACAGGAACGCCTCGCACAGTGCGTCCAGGCGAATGATGCCTGCGCCTGCGGCGCAGGCCGGCTCGATCACTTCTCGTGCGTACCGCTGCCGCGCCTCCTCGACCGTGGCCAGCTGCAGCTCTTCCTTGGAGCCGAAATGGGCGAACAGCCCGCTCTTGCTCATGGCCAGCTCGGCGGCCAGCCGCCCGATGCTGAGCCCGTCCAGGCCGTCTACCGAGGCCAGGTCTGCGGCAGTCTGAAGTATCGCGGTTCTGGTCCTGGCGCCGTGGCCGGTGGTCCGTGGTGGCATAGCACCATTGTATAGCACGAACGATCGTGCTAACGTCGGCCGCGTGGCCGGCATCAGGCACGGCCCTTCAGGGAAGAGGCGGGATATGCCATTCGTTAACGTCAAGGTCATTGAGGGTGTTTTCTCGGCCGGCCAGAAGCAGGACATCGTGCGCAGGCTGACCGACGCGCTGGTCGAGGTCGAGGGTGAGAACATGCGCCCGGTCACCTGGGTAGTCGTCGAGGAAGTCAAGAGCGGCGACTGGGGCATCGCCGGCAATCCGCTGAGCACGGCGGACGTGAAGGCGCTCGCGGCCGGCCAGCCCGTCGGCTGACCCTGACCGGCGCCTGGCAACTGGGGGCGGGATGTACGACGCCATCGTGGTTGGCGCCCGGTGTGCCGGGGCGCCGCTGGCCATGCTGCTGGCGCGCGCCGGGCACCGGGTGGCGCTGGTTGACCGGGCGTCATTCCCGAGCGACACCATGTCCACGCATTTCCTGTGGCAGCGCGGCGCGGCCCGGCTGCAGGCCTGGGGACTGCTCGGCCGGCTGCGCGCCCGCGGCTGCGCACCGATCCGGGAGATCACGTTCGACGTCGGCCCGGTGCAGATATCCGGCATCGGGCCGGCCGTGGAGGGCGTGGCCGACGCGTACTGTCCGCGGCGGACCGTGCTCGACGCACTGCTGGCCGAGGCCGCGGCGGAGTCAGGCGCCGAGCTGATCGAGGGCTTTACGGTCGGTGACGTGCTGTGGTCTGAGGGCCGGGCAGTGGGCGTGCGGGGCCATCACCGGGCGTCGCCCGGATCGTCGTTGCGGGCCAGGATCGTCGTGGGCGCCGACGGTCTGCACTCGACCGTGGCCAGGAGGGTCGCCGCCCGCGCCTACCGGGAGTATCCGCCGCTCACCGCCGTCTACTACTCGTACTGGAGCGGGATCGGTCACCTGGGCGCGTCCTTCCATGCCCGGCCCGGGCGGCTGATCCTGGTCTGGCCCACCAACGACGACCTGACCTGCATTTATGTCGCCTGGCCCCGCCAGGAGTTCGGCCGGGTCCGCAGGGACGCCGAAAACCACTTCCACTCCGCCCTCGGGCTGGTCCCAGGGCTCCGCGACACCGTCGCGTCGGGCCGCCGCGAAGCGCGCTTCACCGGCACCGGCGACCTGCCCAACCTGTACCGGACGTCGGCCGGGCCGGGGTGGGCGCTAGCCGGCGACGCCGGCCACCACAAAGATCCCTCGACCGGGATGGGCATGTCAGACGCCTTCCAGGCGGCCGAACTGCTGGCCGGAGCCATCCACGACGGCCTGGCCGGGTACCGGCCGATCGGCGAGGCGCTATCGGGCTACCAGTGCCGGCGAGACGCCCTCACCGGCAGCGGCTTCGACCTGACCCTGACCACGGCCAGGCTGGCGCCTTTGCCGCCCCGGCTTGAGGCGTTCTACCGGACCGCCGCAGACCAGCCCGAGGTAAGCCGCCAGATCTTCGGCGTCCTGGGCGGTTCCGTCCCGGCAGCGGACGTCTACCCGGACAGGCACCGGGACAGCCTCCGCACCCGGGCCTGCTTACCCGCGTGCTGCCCGGACGATAACGCCAGTTCAACCGGGCCGACGGTCCGGCGGATGCCATTGCCCATGGCTACCTCGCGGGGGGAGACGTCGCGCTATTTGGCGCCGACGTGGCCGGGGACGAGCCGCCATTCCGATCCCAGGGCATGATGCTGGCCCTTCTTGGTACGGCCGCTCCGTCGGTACTGCGGGACTGGTTTTCCCGCCTCTGCGAAGGTGGCCGGGTCGTGGACGACTTGCAGACGCGGCCGTGGGGCGCATCCGATGGGCAAGTCATCGATCGTTACGGTCTCCACTGGCTCATTGGGTTCGAGGGCGACGAGAGCGACTGAACACCTAATCAGCACACTGCCTTTCCTGGTGCTTCGCAGGGCCCGCGCCCTTTGTAAACCACAGCGAAACGTCCTGTCATGCCGCTGGCCGGGCGACCTCCCGGGCGTCGGCCAAGAGGCCGAGCCGTTAAGAGCACGGATGCGCGCCATGAGTTCTGGGTCCGCTGGCGTTTCGGCTAGCTGGTATCACCAGCCTGCCGGGATGCTCCGCCAGATAGAGGTCAAGAGTGTCGGGCCCCGGTGATGTGGTCAGGGGACCAGAAGTCGAGGAGGCTCATGATGCACCACCTCAGTATTAGCGCCATCCGGGCCGATGCCCTGTTTGTGTCGGCACTGCAGCGCGGTGACCATCCCAGCGCCAAGGAAGTCCGGCAGGCCGTTGCCGCGACTGTCGAGGCATTCGGCCAGCGTGGCTGTGCCGGACGGGTAGCGCAGGAGTTTGGCGATCATCCCGAGACTGCGGTCACGCGGATGCGGTGGGCTCGCCAGGTTGCTGGCGAAGCGTTCGGCGAACTAGGACCGGCATCAGCCTGTGCCCGGACCCTCGCTCGGCGCACTGGAGCTCACACCAGCCGCGGGAGGTCTAGCGGCGGAGACGACATCGCCGCTGCACCGGCTACGGCGCCCGCGGTGGCCCGCCTGATGACCCGGTCAGCCGCCATCACCGGGTCCCGCCGAGAACAATGGTCATGGTGAGGGCGATAGGACCGGCATGCGCAACTGGCAGGCCTTGGTCCTCGGACACGGTCTCGCCCGGGGAATCCTGACGGTCAGGAACCCGAGGCGTCGCCGTGTCCGAAAGACGCTCGCAGCGCATCGGTCAGCAATGCGACCAGTGCCTCGAGCTGCACGTCGGCCGGCGAGGAGGCCTCCTGGTCTGCCCCGTCCAGCGCCCGGGCGGCAAGCCCGGCCTTGCCGTCGATCAGCCCGGCGATCCGGGCGTCGATGGTCTGCGCGGCGATGATGCGCCACGCGGTGACCGGTTCGGCCTGCCCGATGCGATGGCTGCGGTCGATGGCCTGGGTCTGCTCCGCGTCGGTCCAGGACAGCTCGGCCAGCACGATGTTCGAGGCGACCTGCAGATTCAGGCCCACGCCAGCCGCGGTCAGCGAGCACACCGCGACGGCGACGTCCGGGTCGTTCACGAAGGCGTCGACGTTCGCCTGCCGCGCCGTAGGCGTCTGGTCGCCGCGGATCGAGGAGAAGCGCACCCCCTGCCGGGCGAAAATCTCTTCGGCGGTGTCCATCACGTCGATGTGCTTGGCGAAGAAGACGACCTTGCCAGCGCTGCGGGCCAGCTGCATCGCATAGTCCGCGGCCAGTTCGGCCTTCGCCTGGCCGATGCGTCGCATCATGGTGAACACGTTCTCGCCGGACTGCTTAGTCGTCGTGTCCTTCAGCTCCGACCGGGCCACCCGGCGGACGAGGTCGTGGTCGATACCCTCGACGCCGGTGTCGGAGGATCGGTTCGCGAGCGCGGTCTCGTATTGGGCCACCATCCGGCCGGCGAGGTTCTGCTCGGCCGTCCGGATCGACCGGCCGACGCGTCCCTCCAGTTCGACGGGGAGGTCGGCGATGCGGCGGGCGGGGATGTCGGCGGCCACGTCGAGCTTGCGGCGGCGCACGATGCCGAGGTCGATCACGCACTGGCGCGCCGCGGCGTAGAAACCGCGGTCGGCGGGCGTCAGACCGGTGTCCTCGAGCGCTTCTGTCAGCTCGTTGAGGGGCTTGCTGTCGTCGATCCAGCCGAGGAACTGCCAGATCGCCCGGAAGTCGTCGATGTCGTTGATCAGCGGGGTGCCGGTCAGCGCCATCAGCAGGGGCCGCGCCGCACGGGACCGGATGCGGTCGGAGAGCGCGAGGACGCGCTGCGAGCGCTGCGAGGTCTTGTTCTTGATGAAGTGGGCCTCGTCCACGACCATGCCGCGGAAGTCAAAGTTGCCGAGCCAGCCCATGTGGCGGTCGAGCACCTCGTAATTGAGCACGACGATATCGGCGAAGCCGTCGACAGCCTCGCCGTCGCCCTGCACCACGGTGACCGGGCGGTGGGGCGTCCAGCGGGCCGCCTCACGAGCCCAGTTGGTCTTGACCACGCTCGGCACGACGACGAGCAGCGGGTAGGCGTTCGCTGCTTCCGCGGCGAGCAGCGCCTCGGCCGTCTTGCCCAGGCCCGGCTCGTCGGCCAGCAGGAAGGTTCGGTGACCGGCAGCGGCCGCGGCGACCACCTGCCCCTGGTGCGGCATCAGTTCCAGGCCCGCCGGGGTGAAGCGTGCCGTCGGCGCCGGGAGCGCCATGCAGGCCGGGGCACCCCCGCCGGCGCGCTCGAAGGAACTCAGCAGCGGGCCGAGCAGTTCCCAATTGGCCAGGCGGTGCGGACGGGAGGTGAGCTGCGGAACGGCGGAGAAGTCGGGGGCCAGGAAGGGGTTCGCCAACTGCCGGGAGACCACCGACTGCGGCACGACCCGCCGCTCCGAGCCGGTGGAAGCGGTCGCGGTCTCGGCCGGCGCGATCTCTTCGGGCGCCGGCTCGATGCCGAGGTCCCGCGCCATTTCCCGCTTGAGCGACCGGGCCGCGTCGGAGACGCGGGCGCCCTCGGCGAGCAGCGCGAGCAGCCCAGCGTCCTGGACGGCGGTCGTCGCGAGGATGGCCGCGATGCCGTCCAGGCGCTTGAGCTGCCCGGCCCGATGACTGTCACTTCCGTCCGCCGCCCGGACGCGGGCGCGCTCGTCCCGCAGCAGCAGGGCGACGGCCTGGAACTTCGCACGCACAGCCGGCGTCACGCGGCCGTGCCGAGCAGCCGCCTCGACCTCACGGGCAGTTCGGGCCAGCACCGAGACGACGTCGCCCCGGTGCTGGACGCGTCGCTGCTTCCGCGGGGCGGTACGCCGAGCGCCCGTCTGGCGCTGGCCTGGTCGAGCCAAAGACTTCTCCTCTGGAATGCCGGGGCACGGTGGCCACGGCAGCATGCCGCACAGTCCTGCGGCCGGGACGAGGAACGTCCCGAGCACAGGACCTGGTACTTCGAACACCGAGCCGGCTTGCGGATCTCAAAGGATCAACGCAACGAGCCCCGCCAAGCGTCTCACGCGGACCCGGAGCCGCCTGCGGGTGGGCTGGTAACCACGGCACGGGAAAGTCGCCGTCAGACGTCCGGCTCGGTTCTTCGATACTACTCATCTTAACGCGCGCGAGGGCGCATAATTCCCGGCCGCAGCCCCTCGATCAGGCGGATGCCGAGGTGAGGCGCAGCCGCGCCTGGCGTGCGGCACGGTGGCCCGCCAGCAGCGCGGCCGCCATGGCGATCACGGCGAGGACGTCGATCGCGCCCGGGTGAAACAGCGGAGTCCCTTCCCCTCCGGCGATCCAGTAGCAGCACCCGGCGAGCAGGGCCGGCATTGCGGCGCACGCGGCACCGGCCAGCCGGATCTCGTAGCGGAGCACGGCCCGCGGCAGGTCCGCGCGGCGGACCGTGGCCGCCGCGCCCGCGATCGCGCACACCACGGCCAGCGGGCTCACCGCCATCCAGGCGAGTTCCCCCGCGGGGAACGCGGCGAGGGCCGACGGGTGCGCCCAGTACGAGGAGACCGACAGGGTCGACGCCCACGAGAACGCCGCCAGCCCGCCCGGCACGAACCCGCGGTGCGCGCCGGTTCCCGGCCATCCGTTCCCGAAGTGCCGCCCGCCCGCGAACGTGACCGCCGCCGCGGCCAGGACAACAGCCGCCGGGACGAGCAGGTCCCTGCCCTGCCGCCGTACGATAAGGCGGCCCGCGACCCAGACGACCGGCGCGGCGGCTAGCACCGCCAGCACGAGGAAGGCCAGCATGGCGGCCGACGTCACGATGGTGGCCGCCGTCGCGGCGCCGCCGCTGGACTCCGACCACTGCCAGCCGATCGTCAGCTGCGACCAGATGGCCGCGCCGAAGCCGAGGAAGATGCTCAGGCAGCAGGCCAGCGACACGAGACTCGCGCGAACCTGCCCGGCGGCATCCGCCGCGAACCCGCAGAGCCCTGCGCCGGCCAGCCGGGCGCCGATACCGCCGCGGATCACGTCCGCCGTGCGGGCGCGGGAACGCGGCCGTTCCTCGATATCGGCGATCAGAAGCTCGGCGAACTCCTCGCCGTAACGATCCCGCCAGGACCTGGGGTACCAGCGCACGAGCCGGGCCGCCCGGCCGGCCGGCGTCACGCGCCGCCCCAGCTGCCGGCTAGCCGGCGCAGCCCTAGCTCGGCGACGCGGCGCTGGTTGTCGAGATGGGCGCGCAGCGCGGTCGCTCCCGCGGCGGTCAACCGGTACGGGCGGCGCCGGTCATGGCTCTCGACGCCCTCGATCATGCCCTGCGCCTCGAGCCTGGCAAGCGCTTCATACAGCGTGCCTGGCGCGAGCCGGACCCCGGCGAAGGACTCGATGTCCTTGGTGAGGGCGTAGCCATGCTTGGTGCCGTCGGCCAGGCTCGCGAGGATCAGCGTGGCCGGCCCCGCGTACCGGCCGAACCCGGCGAACTCCTCGCTGTCCTTGGCCATGACGTTCATCTTATATCGGCTCCCGATCTAACGGCCGGGGCCGCTCGCATCAGATACGGCACCCGGCGGGCGAGGAACGCCCGGGGGAACGGATCACGCAGCCGCCACAGTCCGGCGTCGACCACGAAGTGCGCCATCACCGCGCCCAGGTATGCGCCGAACACCAGCCGTACCGCCGGACCGCCGCCGTGCAGATGCGAGGTCACCGCGAGAACGGCCCCGCCGATCAGGGCGACATTGCACAGCACCGCCAGGCGCAGCGCCCGGCCGGCCCCGCCCGGGCCGCCGGCCGCGACCAGGCTCACCAGCAGCAGGTACTGCATGCCGTGTGCGATCGTCATCCCGCCGACGGCCGCGTACGGCGACGCGAAGACGAAGACCGGGACCGAGAAGAACAGCCCCATCAGGTACATTACGCAGAAGCCTCGCGGCCGCTGCGCGGGCGCGCGGCGGGCGAGCAGGATCACGCCGACAGCGACGGCCCCCGCCATCGCCGCCGCCGATAGCGGGAACAGCGCGCCCAACCTCGGGTCGACGCGCAGCTGCAGCAGCGCCGGCCGCGCCATCAGCGCGCAGATGCCGGCCAGGCCGGACGCGATCAAAGCGCGGCGTTCGGCGGCTTGCAGCGGCGGCGCGCCAGCCGTCTTAGCCGCCAGTGCCGTCATGCCGAGGTTCTGCTTGGCGAAGTGGAAGAACTGCCAGGCGAAGAACGGGAGCAGCAGCCACGTCATCGCCGCCGGGGTGAGCGTGGCGGCAGCCGCCGCGCCCGCGATCATCAGCAGCACCGGGACCCGGATGAAGCGCCACGGATGGCTTACCGCGTATGAGCGGACGTCGCGCAGCGTGTAGAGCCAGCCCGTGGACGCCACGTGCGCCGAGGAGCCGGCGAACAGCACCCAGGCCAGCCCGCGGTCCGGCGCTGCCGATCCGGAGGGCGCGAATGCCGCCGCCATGACGAACGCCCCAGCGGTGAGGGCGACTGTCGCCCACAGCCAACGGCGGGCCAGCGGCCGGTACCGGTCCGCGGAGCGGCCCCAGGTCAGCGTCAGTTCCGGCTGCATCAGCCTCCCCCGCAGCCGCCGGCCGCACCGATGTCCGGAGCGATGACCAGGGCGAACAGCAGCACACCGCCGAGGAAGGCGGCGATAAACGCGATCGTCAGCACCATCCGGCGCACCTTGTCGCGCCGGCTCAGAGTGGGATCCTCCACGAAGATCGACATGCCGTCAGGCTATTTCGTCTCCCGGTATATCGTCAAACGAGATAGTGCTGGGCCGGCTCACCACCGAATGTTGTCCTCGCTGCCGCTGGCCAGCAGCGTCCCGCCCGGACTGAACGCCACCGCGCTCACCCAGTCGGTATGGCCTTCAAGAGTCCGCACGCACGCACGCGGCCCCCGTCAGCCCGCGGCCCCTTTCTGTCCTATTCCGGCCGCCCCCGTATCTGGGATACCAGTTGTGCCTCCTCAGCAGCGCCGCGATCCTCGGCATCGGCTAGCGGGATAAGGTCCCAAGCATATTCGTACGACGCCCGGCCGCCGAACGGTTCACTACCCCGCCAAGTTTTTTCAGCCGAATAAATTGCCCGGCCTGTGTGAACCGTCCCGGCGAGAATCGTCGTAAAAGCAGTTAATCCCGCAAGGGACAGGCGACCGGCACGCTTACGGGCAGCTGATCGTTGTGGACCGGGAGAGTCCGGTAAAGGGATCTGAAGGGGGTTCACAATGGAACCGATCACGATGTTCTTCGCAGGAAAGTGGTTCGCTGCGCACGCCGCTGCTGGGCACGCCGCTGCCGGGCACGCCGCTGCCGGGCACGCCGCTGCCGGGCACGCCGCTGCCGGGCACGCCGGTCTGACCACCATCCTCGGCACCCCGATTGCAGCGTCAACCATTGGAGGAATCACCTTCCGCGACGTGTATAAGCGCTTGGTCGACGACGTGTACGACGGGGTCAGCAAGGGTTTGAGGTCTGAGCCTTCACCTCAAGAGATGCGTGAGATTAGCTCCCTGGCCTACGAGAAAGCCAGGGAAGCACTTAAAGAGAAGCAGATCCTTCTCACTGCTGCCGATCGGGACGAGATGGACTCGCTAAAGCGGCAGGTAGACTACGCATTCGCTGCCTAACACCCGCCGTGTGGCCGACCTCGCGAACTGCAGACGACCTGGAGCAGTAGCGCAAGAGGAACGATAACAGTCATTATCATTCCGTCTCCGGCCGACCCAACGGGACCAGTAACCTCCAAGCCGCCCGGCACAGCGGAGCGATGACCGGGGTGGCAGCAATTACCCGGCTCTTCTGGACATGCCGGTGGTGAACCTGGATGGGCACCACCTCATACGAGGCGATGCCCATCCAAGGCGTCACGACTGGTCGGGCCTCTCGTTGATTTCCCGATCGAGGAGACCAGTCCGGACAGCCATGAGCTGGCCATGGGCGCGATCACTATTCGCTGGATGAGGGCGGACAGGTCGACGGGAACGGCCATGCCTGCGGCCGTCGGGACGCCGGTGATCCCGTCGGCCAGGTCACGGTAGCTGGACCAGACCATGACGGCACGGACTTCTTGCTCCTGCCTGAAGAGGCGGCGAGTGGAACGCCGGGGCGAACGGTGAAACGCCCCCAGCTCCCGGCCCGGTAATCCAAGTTATGGATCTCCTGCGCCATCAACTCCCGGAAACCGGGACCCGATCGTGCCGTCGTCGCCAGCCTCGTTGACGGTCTGTGCGTCAGCTAGGCGCCGCCGCAGGTATGCGGCTGTGCCGATTGACATCACGGTTAGCACGGCGAGGGCGAAAAGCGTACGCACGGCGACGCTGGCGGGGTTGGTGATCGACAGCCCGGCCACTATCGCGCCGACGCCTTGGAGTATCCCTACTGCCAGCAGAACCACGCCCCACACGGTGGTGATGCGGGACAGGGCCGACCGGATCCGCGGTGACTCCTGATCAAGGGGACCGCCGCTGAGCGAAGGCCAGCGGCGGGCGAGCATCGCCACGAGGGGCCGGCGAATCACGACGGACACGAGGAACGCGGCGCCGAAGACGACGGGCAGGAGGGAGGCAACTATACCCGCGGCCAGGACGGCGACCGTCGTCGATGCAGTGGGGCGGCTGGAGGGGCTCGCGGGGGCACTGGTGGTGATCATGCGGTTCTCCTTGGTGGGTGACGCCGGGTGTGCGCGGTCAGAGCTGGGAGCGACGGGCGGAAGCCGTCGCTGGGAAGAGGCCGGTCAGGGGCGGCCGTGGCCGGTGCCCTCTTGGCTCGACGGGTCTTCCCGCGTGCCATGCGGGGAGGTCTCGCCGAGGACAACGAGGCGGGCGACGGCCTGGTCGACCATGTCCTCGAGCGGAGCCGGCCAGGGGAAGCGGGGCACGTTCATCCGTAGCAGCACCATCCCGTGCAGGGCGGCCCAGACCTGGGCGGCCAGGTGCACCGGGTCCTCAGGGGCGTGAGCGACTCCGGCGTCCTGGCAGCGGCGGATGGAGCTGGCCAGGCCCTGGAAGGCGGCCATGCCGGCCAGGGTCTGAGTACCGTCGGCGGGTGTCTCGTGGCTGAACATGAACCGGTACGGGCCGGGGTGGTCAAGGGCGAACTGGCAGTAGGCCCGGCAGCCGGCCAGCAATGCCTCGGCCGGGCTTGTGAGGTGCTGCCTGGCACTGTCCCTGACGTTACCGAAGGAGGTGAAGTTGCGCTCGACCACCGCCATCTTCAGGTGGTCGACGTCAGGGAAGTGCCGGTAGATGGATGGGGCGGCGATGCCGACCCTCTTGGCCACTCCGCGCAGGGTCAGCTGGCTGGCATCGCCGGCGTCGGCGATCATCTCACTGGCCGCGGAGACGAGCTCTTCCCGCAGCCGGCTGCCTTCGCCCCTGGGGTTGCGGCGCCGCCCTCTCGTCCGCGCCTGGCTAGCGGCGGTCATGGCCTCGATCCTCCCGATCGGTTGTGGTCAGCACTCTTCGCTAACGACGTTTGCTTAGATCTAAAGCTTACGTCGTTACCTTAACAAAAAGTCAAGCGAACCCCGGCAATGCAAACGCGGTGGTGTAGCCGAGTCGGATGACCCAGCAGGGCAAGGTCGCGACCGGCCTCGCTGCACCGTCCGTCCGCATTGCTGGGGCGCTCGGGGCGCTGGCTGACTGGCTCGCCCCGCAGCCTGCGTTTGGGCGGCGGGTCGTCATGCGGACGTCCGCGGGCTGTTCGTCGGCTCGTGTCTGCGCGCCGTCGGCGACATTGGCCTGCGCATGGAGACGGTTCGCCTGACCGAATTTCCGATGCCGGTCGAAGGCCTCGTTGTTGGTCAGTCCCCGGCGCCTGGTACCAAGGTGCGCCGCTGGACCTGTCCGTGCGCGAGCTGATCGGCGAGCTCCCGCAAACTCGAGCTAGCCACTAGCAGGTCTCGCTCGGCAGGGGCACGCTCGGCAGGTAGAGCTTGGCGCCGGCCCAGGTCGTCCGGAACGGGAAGGAGGCCCCCGGCGGGCACGAGCACCTGGGTCCCGTCGTCGTGCAGCATGGCCACCATCCGGGCCATGCCCACGATCACTTGACCGTCGGTCAGCCGCGGACTCCCACCGCTTTCTAGACACCGCCCGAAGTGGCACGATGGTCTACGAGGAGAGATGCGGAAGTGGGACAGGGAGTGCGAGCTGACCTTCGGCCGGGACGGGAAGCCGATGTACATCTCCGGGCCGCATGAGACAGCGTCGCCTTGATGCAGCAACTCGGCGCCATCCCGGCCTGACGCTCGGGTCAGCTCCCAGGCGCGCAGCGCGCCAGAAGGCTTCGACTAGCTGGTAGCCGAGCTTGCCCTTGCCGACGACGCGGTCGCGCAACTCGATGATCGCGAGCTGCCAGTACCGCGCCCACTCAGTGCCGCCGTTGGATAGCGCTGTCCGAGCTGGGACTCGCCGTGATTTCGTCGAGTCCCAGCTCGGCAAGCGTCGGACGCGGAGCTGGATCACCCGGCAGGCCAGACCTGCGACAGTGCACGGCCAGTCTTTCGAGCGGCTGTCCCCGTTCGAACGCAAGCATCTGGGGGGTACACGGGACCTATTCGTTTGCCCTGCCCGACTTGGAGCCCGGCGACAGGCGCGAGCTCCGCGACCCTGACGCACCCGATGACGATGAGGAGTGACGTCCTGCCCATGCTGCCGGGAGGCGATACTCGGATAGGCACGGGCGTGGGTCCTTCCCTTCGATGACTTGCCGGTCTTGAAGGGAACCTGCGCCCGTCCTTTCATTTACACCGGATCGTGGACGCGACCCTCCTTGGTCATCGCCGCCGTCATCGCCACGCGAACCAGTCACACGCGAGGAGAACCGGACCAAGACGTCCTGAAACTACAGCCGCAGCCTGAGATACGGGTCGGCGCGCCTGCGTTACGCGCGGCGAGCCGCCGCGCCAGTCTCCGGCTGTAACACCGGAAGACGCCGCGGCGGCCGCCCGCGGCTGGGCCGGCGGATGTGTCCATCTGGCCCTTCACAATTCGTCTCCTAATTAGTGCCGACGCTGAGCTGGCCTATATCGGCGAGTTGACGCTTCTGGACCCAGGTCCTCTGACTCTGGCCTGAGCCTAGGCCAGCTGGTCTCGTCTCAGAGGCACTGAGCGTCGTGGCCTTCCGACTGGATGGCCTGATGACTGGACCTGCAACACAACCTGGAGGAAAGATGGACCGTCCGCAAGTCGTATCACAAGATGAATGGCTGGCCGCACGCAAGGATCTGCTCCTCCGGGAGAAGGTGGCCACCGAGGCGAAAGACGAGGTCGACGCCCGCCGCCGCGCCCTGCCTATGGTCGAGATCGCCAAGGAGTACGCCTTCGCGGGGCCGGGCGGACAGGCGGGTCTGCCCGACCTGTTCGGCGGACGGCGTCAGCTCATCGTCTATCACTTCATGTGGCGCCACGAGGAGTCAGGCTTCCCCGGCCAGGATCAGGGCTGCCCGACCTGCTCGGTCGTGGCGGACAACATCGGCGACCTGTCACATCTGCGGGCCAGCGATACCACCTTGGTCCTGGTCTCCCGCGCACCGCTGGCCAGCATCGAGCGATTCAGGAAGCGGATGGGCTGGCCAGTGCCCTGGTACTCCTCGCTCGGCAGTGACTTCAACTACGACTTCCATGTCAGCCTCGACGAAAACGTCGCTCCCCTGGAGTACAACTACAAGGACAAGACGACGCTTGAACGGGAACTGCCTTATATCCAGTCTGGGCGGGACGCTCATGGGCTCAGCGTCTTCCTGCGCGATGGTGACCGCGTCTTCCACACGTACTCGACGTACGGGCGCGGCGTCGACCAGCTGATCGGCACATATCAGTACCTCGATCTGACCCCGCTGGGCAGGCAGCGACGTGTGAACGAGTTCTCGTATCACGACAAGTACGAGAGTGCCCCGTGACCGTTGCGGCCATGTCACTGAGATGGCTCCTCACAGCCGTCTTCGCCGCAGCCGCGCTGGGAGCACTGCCGGACCGCAAACAGTCCGGCGCACCGCAGCCGGCGAGCGTCGTCCAGGGCCGGCCAGCGACCACGTGCCGTGAGGCCCGTGCGAGCGGCCGGTTCTGGTCATGTCGTCGGCATCCACGTTCAGACCTGAATGCCCCGAACTCTGGGGAGAGCAAGGCGGATCGGGTCTCTGACGGCTTCCATGCGCTGATGTGCGCAGCCCTGATCGTCATGACCTGGCGATCGGGGCCGCTCGTGCCGGAATGGCTTCAGGTGGCCGTGTTCGGGTGCGCCGTGATCTGGTTCTGCGCAACCGCTCTGGGCGGGAGCGCGCGCTCGCGGACGCCTCGCCTGCCTGGCCTGCATCACGCGCTAATGGCCGGCGCCATGATCTGGATGATCACTGCTATTCCCGTGGCCATGCCGATGGAGTCAGCGGGACCTGCGGCTAGCGCCATGTCCGGCATGCCGCCTCCAGCCCTAACCGCGGTACTGGTCGTTACCGGCAGGGCCGCCGCCAGTCACGCCGCCATGAGTGCAGGCATGGCGGCACTCCTGATGGCGATGCTCTGAGCGCCCCCGCCCGCGTGCAGCCGGAAACCCCGGCAAAGGCCAGCGCAGGGCCTTCGCCCTTCCTCGTGCCGGCGGCGTGTGAAAACTGGATTCAGCTGCCTTTACAGCTCGCCGACGTTATCTATTTCTGGCCCTGGAAGCAACGTAACCCCACACTGCGCCGCATGATCGGTAACAGATCGGCGCCCTATGGGATCGTCGATCCAGGAAGGGAACAGCCATGAGCCACAAATCTGTCGCCGGTTGGCGTCCATCGGGGCGGGGACCGTTCGTCTTAAAAACAGACCGGGAGAAAGGAGACGCGATGCGTTACGCGCTGTTGGTCTGCGGCGACGAGAACACCGTGCTGAGTCCCGAAGGGCAACGGGAAAGATCCGCTGCGTTCACCGCGTTCCAGGACGAGATGGAGGCCCGCGGTGTGCTGCTGGGCCGCGAGCGGCTGCGACCCGCTACCAGCGCCACCACCGTGCGGGTCCGTGACGGCGACCTCGTGATCGCAGACGGCCCGTTCGCCGAGACCAAAGAGCAGATCGCCGGCCTCTACCTGGTCGACTGCACGGATCTCGACGAGGCCATCGAGGTGGCAGCCAAGATCCCGGCCGCACAGTACGGCACGATCGAGGTGAGGCCGGTCTGGGAGATGTAGCAAAGGCACAGGCGGCCGTCGGCGAGGCGTTCCGCTCCGACTGGGGGCGGGTCGTCGCCTACCTGATCCACGTCACCGGGGACTGGGACCTGGCCGAGGAGTGCGCCCAGGACGCCTTCACCAAGGCCCTGGAGCGGTGGCCACGCGACGGGATCCCGGCGAGCCCCGCCGCATGGCTGAAGATTACTGCCCGCAACCGGGCCCTCGATCAACTGCGCCGCACTGCCGTCGGGGCGGCCAAGCTGCGGGAGGTGGCGATGCCAGTGCTCGCAGGCGAAAGCGGCGAAGGCAGCGCCCAGGACGACAGCGGGATCGCCGATGACCGGCTGCGGTTGATGTTCACCTGCTGTCACCCGGCCCTTCCCATCGACGCGCAGGTCGCGTTGACGCTGCGCACCCTGGCCGGTCTGACCACGGCCGAGATCGCCCGAGCGTTCCTCGTCCCGGACGAGACCATGGCCAAGCGCCTGGTGCGGGCCAAACACAAGATCCGCGACGCCGCGATCCCCTACCGGGTGCCGCCCGCCCACCAGCTCCCCGAGCGCACGATGGCCGTCCTGGCCGTGCTGTACGCCCTGTTCAACGAGGGTTACAGCGCGAGTGCCGGCGCCAGCCTGGTGCGGCGGGGCCTATGCGACGAGGCCATCCGCCTGGCCCGCCTGCTTACTGATCTGATGCCTGATGAGCCCGAGGCGCTCGGATTGCTCGCCCTCATGGTCCTCCACAACGCGCGCAGCACTGCCCGCGTTGACGCCGTCGGCGACCTGGTGACTCTCGAGGACCAGGACCGCACCCTGTGGGACACCACGGCCATCGGCGAGGCCAGCGCGGTCCTGGACGCCGCTGTCCGCCTCCGCCACCCCGGCCCGTACCAGGTGATGGCCGCCATCGCCGCCAGCCATGCATCCGCCCCGAACGCCGACGCCACCGACTGGGCCGAGATCGCCGTGCTGTATGGGCGGCTGAGCCAGATGATTCCATCCCCGGTCATCGCGCTCAACAGGGCCGTTGCAGTAGCCATGGCCGACGGACCAGCCACCGGGCTCCGGCTCGTAGAACAGCTCGAACGGAACGATGCTCTCTCCGGGTACTACCTCCTCCCGGCCACCCGGGCCGACCTGCTCCGGCGGCTCGGCCGCAGCGACGAAGCCGCCGCCGCCTACCGCCAGGCCCTGGAGCTCGCACCCACCGACGCCGAGCGACGCTACCTCACGAGACGGCTCGGCGAAATCTCGCCTAGCCGATAGCGGACCGGCAGCGGGCCCAGCCGCGCCGCTCGCCCGGGCTGCCAAGCCGGTGCACGAATCCTGCAACGCCCCTCGAGATCGCGTCGGTTGCTGGCGCGACGGTATTCGGGCAGCGGCCTCACCTCCCAGGACCATCCGCTCCCCAGGCCAGCCAGCACTGGAAACAGCGGTACAACATCCGCGCCACGACTACGCCCGCAGACATGAACCGTGACCTACTAGCTAGGCCGCGGGAGGGCAGCGAACCTGGCCGGGGGTCCCGACGCGGCGCCGCCCAGTCATCGCCTGCGAGCGGGAAAGGGGCGCCCACAGCCGTGGGCTGTGCCGTTATCCGCAACAGGTGTTGGCCGGATGCCGGTAGTGCCCGACAGGATGGTCCCAGCCCCGGATCCAGTGATCTGGGTGACCCTGGAAGTTCCCTGGTGAGTGGAGAGGTCATGTGGACGGCACGGCCGACCCTGCCGAGGTGCGGCGGCACGGCGACTGGTAGACGCGGGCCTTGCGGAGGTGTCGCCCATAGCGGTGCCAGTGACGGTGGTGATCGTCGAGGAATCGAGTGTGCTGAAGGACGTGTGCCGGGTGGACGGCGCTCCGCTGGCCAGCATCAAGACCGCGGTGAGCAAGGCGTATGCGGTCACGGCGATCGGAATGCCGCCGGATGAGAATGCCGCCGGATGAGTTGTACGCAGCAGTGGAGACCGATGGCGCGGCGGTTGCATCATTCGCAGCGGCCGCCGCGACCGCAGGGCCGCCGCGGAACCCCGGACTAGGCAAGTGCAACCGCACCGTGCTCTCGCTGCCCCTGTCCCGCCACGCTGGTCACCAGATCGACGAAGCTGCGCACCACCAGCCTGGCGTCGTCGGCGCGCCAGGCTACGCACAGCGCGGTGGGAGGCACGTCCGTGGCCGGGACGAAAACGATGCCCGGCCGCGCGTTATAGGTCTCGGCCGACGCCGGGCACAGGCTGAGGCCGTGGCTGGCCACGATGTGCTCACGCCATTCTTCGATCGTGCGTGCCACCGCCCCGATAAGGGGCGTGTCACCGCCGGGCCGGGGATTGACCAGCCAGTCATCCCGCCACGGCGCAGGGACGCACCCGTCGGTGGCCAGCCCGGCGGCCACCCAGGGCTGCCCGGCCACGTCGGCGAGCGTGAGCGTGCCGTGAGAGGCCAGGGGATGCCCGGCGGGCAGCACGAACACCCGGGATTCTTCGGCGACCCGCCGCAGCTCGATCCCGGCGGCGGCGACCGGCGGGCGCAGCAGGGCAACATCGCTGCTGCGGTCCAGCAGTCCGCAGGCCGGCTGGGTCAGGTCGAAGGTGATCAGCAGCACCTCGACCTGCGGGTAGGCGCGCTCGAATGCGGTCAGCAGCATGGTCCTGGTGTCGCCGCCGGCGGCGAGGCTGATTCCGACGGACAAAGTGCCGGTCACCGCGCGGGCCGCGTTACGCGCCGCTGTGACGCCACGGTCCAGGCTAGCCAGGGTTTCCCTGGCTGCGGCAAGGAAGACCGCCCCGGCCGGGGTGACGGTCACGCCGCGGCTGCCGCGTACGAGCAGCTGGATACCCACCGCATCTTCCAGTTTCCTGATCTGGGTGCTCAGTACCTGCTGGGCGACGTGTACCCGGCGGGCGGCGGCTGTGAAGCTGTTTTCCTCAGCGACCGCGACGAAGTATCTCAGGTGCCGCAACTCGATGTCCACGATAGATCATCTTATGAATGGAGCCTGACGGCATGAGCGATGGCCACGACAGTCCCGGGCGGCCCCGCGGGCGGCTCGCCGAGGTGATCGCCACCCGAGGCGGGCAGGCGCCGCCTGAGGCACCGTTCGTGATCGAGCACCGCGAGGCGCTGATCTACATCCTGTGCCAGGCAGCAGAGCTGGAGCACGGCATCATGACGCAGTACCTGTTCGCGGCGTTCTCGCTGAAGCAGTCCGCGGGCGAGGGGCTGTCGGGCGCCGAGGCCGCCGCCGTGCAGCGCTGGCGGAGGCAGATCATGCACATCGCCGCCCAGGAGATGCTGCACCTGGCTCTGGTGCAGAACCTGCTGTCCGCGATCGGGGCCGCGCCGCACCTGACCCGGCCCAACTTCCCGCAGCCCGCCAGCCACTACCCGGCCGGCGTTCACCTGGCGCTGCTGCCGTTCGGCGAACAGGCGCTGCGGCATTTCATGTTCCTGGAGCGCCCGGAGGGGATGGCGCTGCACGACGCTGAGGGACTGGCCGCTTTCAATCGGGCGGCGCCGCTGGTACAGGCCGACGACATCGTCCCGCGCGGCCAGGACTTCGCCACGGTCGGGCACCTGTACCGGTCAATCGAGGCGGGCATCGCCCACCTGGCCGGCAAGTACGGCGAAGACTGGCTGTTCGTCGGCCCGCCCCGGGCGCAGGCGAGCGCGAAGCACTTCCGCTGGCC
>Ga0302314_10002970_pt1 | contig 31430 bp, 31 predicted proteins | sample III_Palsa_N2_3_FD_200533 | JGI IMG/M metagenome (GOLD analysis project Ga0302314, IMG submission 200533) | Peat permafrost microbial communities from Stordalen Mire near Abisko, Sweden - III_Palsa_N2_3 | ecosystem: Environmental > Terrestrial > Soil > Palsa > Peat permafrost | place: Sweden... | reverse complement strand
ACGATCGACCGCATCCGCACCGAGTATGGCGTCGAAGCCAACGTCGGCCGGCCGCAGGTCGCCTACCGCGAGACGATCACCAGCAAGGTCGAGATCGTCTATACCCATAAGAAGCAGACCGGTGGTTCGGGCCAGTACGCCGAAATCAAGGTGCAGTTCGAGCCGCGTGCGCGCGGCGAGGGCTTCTCCTTCGTCGACAAGGTCACCGGCGGCTCGATCCCGCGCGAATTCGTTCCCGCGGTCGAGTACGGCTTCGAGACCCAGAAGGAAGAAGGCGTGCTCGCCGGCTTCCCGACCGTCGATTTCGCCGTGACCCTGGTCGACGGCAAGTATCATGACGTCGACTCGTCGGCCATCGCGTTCGAAATCGCCGCCCGCGCCGCCTTCCGCGAAGGCATGCGCAAGGCGTCGCCGATCCTGCTCGAGCCGGTGATGAAGGTCGAAGTTGTCACCCCGGAAGCGCATCTGGGCGATTGCATCGGCGATTTGAACCGTCGCCGCGGCATGATCCTGGGCCAGATCGACCGTGGCACGAACCTCGCCGTCGAGGCCCATGTGCCGCTGTCGGAAATGTTCGGCTACATCGGCGATCTGCGCTCGATGACCTCGGGTCGCGCCACCTTCACCATGGAGTTCAGCCATTACGACCCCGTGCCGCGCAACGTTGCGGACGAGATCGTGTCGGCGAAGAGCGCCCACTGATCCTGCCTTAAGGATCGGGCTTGACGTCAGGGCGGCGGAGGCGACTCCGCCGCCCTTTGCTTTTTTCCCTGGCGCTGAACCGTCAAACCCGCCCTATTCTACCCACCCGAAACCAGCCGGAACTCGTCCTTGACAGCGGATCTCGTCCTGCGCACGGCCCAGGCCAGCGATATCGAAACGATCATCAGCATCGAATCGCGCGGCCCGGTCAGCAAGTTCGTCCGTCCCTGGCGGCACGAACGCCACGCGGCCGCGCTGGAAAACCGGAATTTCGCCTATCTGATCGCCGAGATCGCGGGCGAGCCGGTCGGCTTCGTCATCTTCCAGGACGTGCTATCGACCGATCGCGCGATCAATTTGATGCGGGTCGCCGTCGGCGAGCCGGGCCAGGGCAGCGGCAAGCCGTTGATGCGGCTCGCCATGCGTCACGCCTTCATCGATCTGGGCGCCCATCGGCTGTGGCTCGACGTGTTCGCCGAGAACGACCGGGCGCGCCATGTCTATCTGGGCCTGGGCTTCGTCGAGGAGGGCACCATGCGCGATGCCGCCCAGAAGCCCGACGGCTTTCACAGCCTGGTCATCATGTCGATGCTGGAAGACGAGTTCCGCACGATGCCGCACGGTGCCGTCTAGACGCAGCCCGCAGATCGCGGTCGCGCTCCTGGCGCTGGTCCCGGTCGGCGCCGGCCTCGCCGGCGGGCTGCTGGGACCCCGCATGATCGCAGCCACGACGAGCGTGCCGCTCGACAGCCATTTCCGCTACCTGTCCGGCCTGCTTGTGCCTGTAGCAGACGCTGGTTGCTCGAGTGTCAGGCTGGGATCGCGCGCGAAAGCGGCCGCGAGGAAGTCGATGAACAGCCGCACTTTCGTCGGAAGCCGGCGCGCGGCGGGAAACACGGCACTCATCGCCAACGAGCCCCCTTCGAAATCGCGCAGCACGACGCGGACGGCGCCGGAAACGATTTCCGATGCGAACAACCAACCCGGCACATGGGCCACGCCCAGGTCTGCCAGGACGGCAGCGCGGATCTGTTCGGGGTCGGCCGTTCGAAAATTTCCTCGGGGGTGGTGCACCGTCGCACCCAGCGTATCCTCGAACAGCCAGGGGCGCGGCTCCCGTTGATGCGAGAAGATCACGCAGCGATGCTTCTCCAACTCACCTGGCGTCGCCGGAATGCCGAACTTATCGAAATAGGCGGGTGTCGCCACCGTCACGAACGGCGACGTCGTCAATTTCCGCACCGTGAGCGATGAGTCATCAAGATCGCTATGGCGAATCGCGAGATCGATGCCTTCCTCGATGAGATTGATTCGGCGCTCCGACGCCGACATCTCGATCGAAATATCGGGAAATCTATCGAAGAACTCAGACAGCCTGGGCACGACATAGAGTCGGCCGAAAACCGGTGCCACCGTGACGCGGATCAATCCCGACGGCGCTGACTGTCCCCGGCCGACCGACGAGCGAAGTGCCTCGAAATCGTCAACCAGCCGCACCGCCGACTCGTAGAATGTCTCTCCGGCCTCGGTCAGCACCATCTGGCGCGAGGTGCGTCGCATCAACTGCGCGCCGAAACTCACCTCCAGCGCGGCAATCTGCTTGCTGACGGCGGGTTGCCCCACGCCAGCCTCGCGGGCAACCGCCGAGAAGCTCCCCCGCTCGACCACCCGAACGAACAAGCGGATTGCATCCATCCGATCCACGGGGGCGACCCTCCAAAAACTTCCCTGCCGGAATAGATTCTATTCCAACGACCCGTCTATAGCGGCTCCTTGGAATTGATACTATCCCGGGCAATCGATCATTGGAATGTTCAAGCACACCTCTGAAAGGCGGGAAACCGTGGAAAATACACCCATTAAGGGTCTCATCGAGACCTGGCACTCTTTATCGGACGAGGAACGGGCGCTCGCGCAGGCCGTGGTCGCCGAAATGGGCCGACGCTTCGCCAGCGTCGTCGGAACCCCTCGGGAAGCCTATGATTTCATGACCGCCGCAACGCCGATCGCTGACGGAATGGTCTGCCAGGCGATCGACGAGGGCGGCGTGCGGGGATGGTGGGTGCGCCCCGTCGGCGCGCCGATCGACCGGGCGATCCTGTTCCTGCATGGCGGGGCCTACCTGCTGGGCTCTGCCGAGGCCTACCGCGGCTTCGCCAGCCAAATTGCGGTTCGCACCGGATGCGCCGTCTTCGTGGCGGATTATCCGCTCGCGCCGGAGCATCCGTTCCCGGCCGCCTATGATGCGACCGTCGCCGCGCGGGTCTGGCTGGGGACGCAGGGCGTCAGCCAGATTGCGCTCGTCGGCGACTCCGCCGGCGGGGCTCTCGCACTCGCATCGCTGAACGAGTCCGGCGCGGGTTCGCCCATGATCATGGCCGCGGTAGTCTTCTCCCCATGGACCGATCTCGCCTTCACCGGCCCGTCCTTCACCAGCCCGGAGACGTACGATCCTGTCTTCAAGCCGGGCTTGCTCGCCGGCGCCGCGGCAACCTACCTGGGAGCGGCCGATCCGAGGGACGGTCGGGCGTCGCCGCTCTATGCCATTCCCGACGGCATCCCGCCCCTCGCCATCCAGGTCGGGACCGATGAACTGCTGCTCGATGATGCCCGGCGCTACGCGGCACTGGCCGCCGCGAAGGGCGGCGAAGTCCGGCTCGATCTGTTCGAGGGACTGCATCATGTCTTTCAACGGTCCACGGAGGACCTGCCAAGTGCCTGTCGCGCCCTCGACGATGCTGCCGGATTCCTATCGAGACACTGGAGGTGAGATCGCGAACTAAAACAGGATGATCTGCCGGAGCGCCGTGCCGGCCGCCAGCCGGTCGAAGCCCAGGTTGATCTCCTCCAGGGTCAGCCGCTCGCCCATCAGCCGGTCGACCGGCAGGTTGCCGCGGCGGTAGAGATCGATGTAGCGCGGCACGTCGCGACCGGGCACGCAGGAGCCGATGTAGCTGCCTTTGATCGTGCGTTCCTCGGCGACCATGTTGACATGCTGCAGCGGCCAGCGCGCCTCCGGGTTGGGCAGACCGGCCGACACGGTCGTGCCGCCGCGCCGGGTCATGCGATAGGCCGCCTCCATCGCCTGGACCGAGCCCGCCATCTCGAACGCGAAATCGACGCCACCCTTGGTGAGCGCCTTGACCTGCTCGATCGCATCCGGATCGCGGGCGTTGACCGCCGCCGTGGCGCCCAATTCCAGGGCGAAGGCGAGTTTCTCCGGGAACAGATCGACCGCGACCACATCGGCGGCGCCAGATGCGATGGCGCCCAGCAGGGCGTTCATGCCGACGCCGCCCAGGCCCAGCACGGCGGCCTTGGCGCCGGCAGGCACCTTCGCGGTATTGACCACGGCGCCGACGCCAGTCAGCACGGCGCAGCCGAACAGCGCCGCCTCGTCGAACGGCAGATCCTTGTCGATCTTGATCAGCGAATGGCGCGAGGTGACGGCATATTCGGCGAAGGCCGAGACGCCCAGATGGTGATGCAGCGCGCCGTCGTGGTCGTGCAACCGGCGCGCGCCCGACAGCAGCGTGCCGACGCCATTGGCGGCCGCCCCGGGTTCGCACAGCGCCGGACGGCCCTCCATGCAGGGCAGGCAATGGCCGCAGCTCGGCACGAACACCATCACCACATGATCGCCCGGCACCAGGTCGGTGATGCCCGGGCCGCATTCCACCACGATACCCGCCGCCTCGTGCCCCAGCACCATCGGCACCGGCCGGAGGCGGTCGCCGTTGATGGTCGAGAGATCGGAATGGCACAGGCCGGCGGCCTTGATCTGGACCTTGACCTCGCCCCAGCCGGGCGGATCGAGCGTGACCTCCTCGATGGAAAGCGCGCGGGTCTCGTGATAGGGCTGTTGGACCCCATGGCTCCTGAGAATGGCCGCCTTCATCGTCGCTTTCCTCCCGAATTTACGTTCGAGGGTGATCATGTCCGACAAAAAGCTGATCGAAAAGCTGCAGGTTAAGCATGCCAGGCGGCTGGCATTGATCGAGCCGCCCGACGGGATTGCCGCGCTGCTGGCGGACGCGCCGCTGGCCGAAGCCGTCGAGACCGCCGAGACCGCCGAGGTTCGGCGATGCGATTGAAGCCGCTTACGCCTCGCTGAGCTGGATCTCGTGGCTCATGGTCGCGGTCTTGCCGAACATGATCGAGGCCGAACAATACTTCTCGGCCGAGAGCGCGACCGCGCGTTCGACCTTGTCGAGCTTCAGATTATGGCCGGCGATCTTGTAGATCAGGTGGATGCGGGTGAAGACCTTCGGGTCCGTCTCCGCCCGCTCGGCCTCGACCTCGACGACACAACTGGTCACGTCCTCGCGCCCGCGCTCCAAGATCAGCACCACGTCGAAGGCGGTGCAGCCACCCAGGCCGATCAGCAGCATCTCCATCGGCCGGATGCCGGCATTGCGCCCACCCGCGTCCGGCGCGCCATCCATAACAACCGAATGGCCACTGCCGGATTCGCCGACGAACATGCGGTTTTCGACCCAGGTCACACGCGACTTCATGCTCTTGGCTCTCCCCTCAACCCTGGACCCAGGGCAGGCCCTCGACCTTCCAGCCGGCGACCCGGCCGCGATGCTTTTCCGCATCGCCACCACCCTCGAACCCGTCGCGGATGTTATAGCAAGCGCTGAAGCCCTGCTCGGTCAACAGCTTGGCCGCGGCGGCGCTGCGCACGCCCGAGCGGCACAGCAGCAGGATCGGCTGGTCCGGCGCGATGCCGGCCGCCTTGATGCCGTCGACGAAGCCGGGGTTGACCGTCATCTCCGGGAAGACCTGCCAGGACAGCTTGTGGACCGGCTTGGCGATGCTGCCGAGATCGGGCAGGCCGACATAGGACCATTCGGCCTGGGTGCGCACATCGACCAGCACGGCCCGCGGCAGGGTCGCGAGCTTCTGCCAGGCTTCGGTCGGCGAGAGGTCGCCGGCATATCCGAGACTCATGGTGCTTCTCCTTCAGGAAACGGCGCGCGCGGCATCGAGCGCGCGGTCGAAATCGCGGCCGAGCATGGCCTCGCTCTCCAGACCGATCGAGACGCGGACCAACCCTTCGCCGATGCCGATCTTCAGCCGGTCGGCCTCGGGCAGGGTCCGGTGCGTCGTGGTCGCCGGATGGGTCGCCAGCGACTTGGCATCGCCCAGATTGTTCGAGATATCGATGATCTCGAGCGCGTTCAGAAAGGCGAAGGCCGCGGCCTTGCTGCCCAGATCGAGCGAAACCAGCGTGCCGCCGCTCGTCATCTGGCTGCGCGCCAGCACATGCTGCGGATGGCTTTCCAGGAACGGGTAATAGGTCCGCTTGGCGCCGCCATGAGCCTCGATCCGGTGCGCCAGCTTGAGCGCGGTCTGGCTCTGCCGCTCGACGCGCAGCGCCAGGGTCTCCAGCCCCTTGACCAGGACCCAGGCGTTGAACGGGCTGAGAGACGGTCCGGTATGGCGCAGGAACGGCTGGAACTCGGTTTCAAGGAACGCCTTGTCGGCCAGGACGGCGCCGCCCATGCAGCGGCCCTGGCCGTCGATATGCTTGGTCGCCGAATAGACCACGATGTCGGCGCCGAACCGCATCGGCTTCTGCACGATCGGGCTGGCCAGCGCATTATCGACCAGCAGACGGGCGCCGCCGGCGTGCGCGATGTCGGCGATCGCCTGCAAATCGAGCAGCGCCAGGGTCGGGTTGGCCGGCGTCTCCAGGAACACGACCTTGGTATTGGGCCGCATCGCGTTGGCCCATTCGTTCGGGTCGGCGCTATCGACAAAACTCGTTTCGATACCGTAACGGGGCAGCAAAGTGGCAATGATGTAGAAGCAGGAACCGAACAGCACCCGGCTGGCCAGCACATGATCACCCGCCTTGACGCAGGCGAGCAGCCCGTTGAACACCGCCGCCATGCCGCTGGCCGTGGCATAGGCCATCTCGGCGCCATCGAGCCCGGCCAGGCGCTGCTCGAACATATGGACGGTCGGATTGCCGTAGCGCGAATAGATGAAGCCGGGCTCTTCGCCCTTGAAGCGCGCTTCCGCCGCCTCGGCCGTCTCATAGACGAAGCCCGAGGTCAGATAGATCGCCTCGGACGTCTCGCCGAACGGCGACCGCGCCAGACCGCCACGGATAAGCTGAGTTTCGGGATCGAATTCTTCCACCGCGGGATACTCCCGTTTGCCATCGATACCGGCCTTGGTGGAGCGCCGCGTTGCCGCGGCTATCCGACCTTTTAGCGATTTTTTACGTGGTCGCAAGCCGGCCGGCCCAAATTCCACGAACGTCCTACCGTATCGGGCCGCCTCGGACGACGCAAGCGCGATGGACGGCTGGCCCGCATAGGTGCCATGAGCCGGCACTATTTACACCCGCCAATCGTTTCCCCGATAAATTGCACAATCAGACATCGGAAATTACGTTTGACAGATGCAGACCGCCTCGTATCTTAGGAGGATAGCGCCGATTTGAGCTTGAGCTTGCGGGCGCTTTATAAATCCGGCTAAGCGTGGCGTTCCCCGCCTCGGATAGCTGTGGCGTTTCAGATCAAAGCCTTACAGGCAAGCTCTGAAGCTTGGCCATCACCCCAGATCGAGGAACCTATCCTACAATGCCAAACTGGAAAAATCCCGAGACCCTGGCTTTGCATGCCGGATATCGGCGCGATCCGACCACCCATGCGGTCGCGGTCCCGATCTATCAGACCACCTCATTCCAGTTCGACGACACCGCCCAGGCGGCGCGCCTGTTCGGGCTGGAAGAACTCGGCAATATCTACACGCGCATCATGAACCCGACGACCGACGTGCTGGAGCAACGGCTGGCGGCGCTCGAAGGCGGCGTGGCGGCCCTCGCGGTCGGCTCCGGCCAGGCAGCCGCTTTCATCGCGATCCAGAACATCGCCCATGCCGGCGATAATTTCGTCGCCTCGACCGACCTCTACGGCGGCACCTGGAATCTGTTCGCGAATACGTTCAAGACGCTGGGCATCGAGGCGCGCTTCGTCGATCCGGCGGATCCGGAGGCATTCGCCCGCGCGACCGACGCGAAGACGCGCTGCTGGTTCGCCGAGACCCTGCCCAACCCCAGTCTGCGCGTGTTTCCGCTGGCCGAGGTTGCGGCACTCGGCCGCTCGCTGGGCGTGCCGCTGATCGTCGATAATACGGCGGCGCCGATCCTGGCGCGGCCGCTCGACCATGGCGCCGCGATCGTGGTGCATTCGACCACGAAATATATCGGCGGCCACGGCACCTCGATCGGCGGCATCATCATCGATGGCGGCACTTTCGACTGGGCAGCCTACCCGGACCGCTTCCCGTCCCTGAACAAGCCGGACCCGAGCTATCACGGCGCCATCTGGACCGAGGCGGCGAAGCCGCTGGGTCCGATCGCCTATATCCTGAAGGCGCGGGTCACCCTGCTGCGCGACATCGGCGCGGCGCTCAGCCCGTTCAACGCGTTCCAGTTCATCCAGGGGCTGGAGACGCTGCCATTGCGCATCAAGGCGCATACGGCCAACGCCAAGGCGGTCGCCGACTATCTGGCCGAACATCCCAAGGTCGCCAAGGTGATCTATCCCGGTTTCGCGACCGGCGAGGACAAGCGGCGCGCCCAGACCTATCTGAAGGGCGGCTACGGCGGCCTCGTCGGGTTCGAACTGGCCAGCGCCGAGGCCGGCCGGCGTTTCATCGACAGTCTGGAGTTGTTCTACCATGTCGCCAACATCGGCGACGCGCGCAGCCTGGCGATCCATCCGGCCTCGACCACCCATGCGCAATTGTCGCCCGAGGATCGGCTGCGCAGCGGCGTCACCGACGGCTACATCCGCTTGTCGGTCGGCATCGAGCATATCGACGATATTCTGGCCGATCTGGCCCAGGCGCTCGATCGTGCGTAGCGCAAGCGTCGGAGGATCGGTCCCATGAAGCTGCATCTGACCGCCCTCGGCCTGCTCGGCGTCATGCTGCTCGCCATGTCGGCACTCGCGGCCTCGGCCCATGGCGCCACCACGCTGCTGAACGTCAGCTATGACCCGACCCGCGAATTCTATGCCGAGGTCGGCAAGGTGTTCGCGCCGGAATGGAAGGCCCAGACCGGCGAGGATGCGACGTTCCAGACCTCGCACGGCGGCTCCGGCGCCCAGGCGCGCGCGGTGATCGATGGGCTGGAGGCGGATGTCGTGACCCTGGCGCTCGCCTATGATATCGACGCCATCGCGGCCAACGCCAAGCTGTTGCCGGCCGATTGGCAGACCCGCCTGCCCGACAACAGCGCGCCCTATACCTCGACGATCGTGTTTCTGGTCCGCAAGGGCAACCCGAAGGGCATCCACGACTGGGCCGATCTGATCAAGCCCGGCGTGTCGGTCATCACGGCCAACCCCAAGACATCGGGCGGCGCGCGCTGGAACTATCTCGCCGCCTGGGCCTATGGATTGAAGGCGAACAATGGCGACGAGGCGAAGGCCGAGGGCTTTGTCGCCGAGTTGTTCAAGCATGTCCCGGTGCTGGATACCGGCGCGCGCGGCTCGACCATCACCTTCGCCCAGCGCCACCAGGGCGACGTGCTGATCGCCTGGGAGAACGAGGCGTTCCTCGCCAGCAAGGAAATGAGCAAGGAAAGCCTGGAAATCGTCGTGCCCTCGATCAGCATCCTTGCCGAACCGACCGTCGCCGTGGTGGATTCCAACGTCGACAAGCACGGCACGCGCAAGCTGGCCGAGGCCTATCTGAATTTTCTCTATACGCCCGAGGGACAGGAACTGGCCGCCAAACATTATTTCCGCCCGCGCCTGGCCGTGGTCGCCGCCAAATATGCCGATCGATTCCCGAAGCTCGATCTGGTGACGATCGACCATGACTTCGGCGGCTGGAAAGCGGCGCAGGCGAAGCATTTCGCCGACGGCGGTACGTTCGATCAGATCTACAAGCCCGGGCAATAGGGTGAGCGGCGGCACGTCCCTCACCCTTCCCAACCCTCCAGGTCGGGCCCCTTCCCTCTCCCGCAGTTTGCGGGAAAGGGTGGCGAGCGCCACCTCGTCGGGTGAGGGTGGCGCCGCCGTCCGCGGTCTCTCATGAAGCGCGTCCTGCCCGGCCTGCCCGGTACGCTGGGATTCACGCTGCTCTATCTCACCATCATGGTACTGCTGCCGCTCACCGCGCTGGTGATCCGCGCGACCGGCATCGGTTTCAGCGGGTTCGCGGCCCAGATGGCGACGCCGCGCGTGCTGGCCGCGTTCCGCGCCACGTTCGGCATCGCGTTCCTATCCGCCCTCCTCGATACCCTGCTGGGGCTGCTGGTCGCCTGGGTGCTGGTGCGCTATCGGTTTCCGGGCCGCCGGTTGCTCGACGCACTGGTCGATCTGCCGATCGCGCTGCCGACCGCCGTCGCCGGCATCGCGCTGACGGAACTCTATGCCGAAACCGGTTGGTTCGGCGCGCCGCTGGCGGCGCTCGGCATCCATGTCGCCTTTACCCCGCTCGGCATCGGCGTCGCCCTCGCCTTCGTGGGATTGCCGTTCGTCGTCCGCGCGGTCGAGCCGGTGCTGGCCGACCTGGACCGCGATGTCGAGGAGGCGGCGGCGACGCTCGGCGCCACCGCCTGGCAGATCTTCCGGCGGGTCATCCTGCCGCCGCTCTGGCCGGCGCTGCTGACCGGCTTCACCCTCGCCTTCGGCCGGGGCATCGGCGAGTACGGCTCGGTCATCTTCATCGCCGGCAACATGCCGGGCGTGTCGGAGATCGTGCCGCTGCTGATCGTGGTCAAGCTGGAACAGTACGACACGGTCGGCGCCTGCGTGCTGGGCTCGCTCATGCTGCTGGCCTCCTTCGCGATCATGCTGACCATCAACGCCCTGCAATCCTGGAGTCAGCGTCGCCTTGGCAACTAGCCTGTCCACCTCAGGGATTTCCAGGCGCGCCCTGATCGCGCTCGCCTTCCTGCTGCTGCTGGTGTTCCTGGTCGCCCCGCTGGTGCTGGTGTTTACCCGCGCGTTCGGCGACGGGCTCGAAGCGCCCATCGCGGCGCTGCGCGAGCCCGACGCGCTTGCTGCCATCCGTCTGACCTTATTGGTTGCCGCCATCGCCGTGCCGCTGAACCTGGTGTTCGGCCTCGCCGCCTCCTGGGCGATCGCCAAATTCCGTTTCCGCGGCCGCAGCCTGCTCGTCACGCTGATCGACCTGCCGCTGTCGGTCTCGCCGGTCGTCTCCGGCCTGGTCTATGTGCTGGTGTTCGGCGCCCAGGGCCTGTTCGGGCCCTGGCTGATCGGCCATGGCATCAAGATCGTGTTTGCCGTGCCGGGCATCGTGCTGGCCAGCGTGTTCGTGACGCTGCCCTTCGTCGCGCGCGAATTGATCCCGCTAATGGAGGCCCAGGGGCGGTTGGAGGAGGAAGCCGCCCTGACGCTCGGCGCCACCGGCTGGCAGACCTTCCGCCGCGTCACCCTGCCGAACGTGCGCTGGGGCCTGCTCTATGGCGTGTTGCTGTGCAACGCCCGCGCGATGGGCGAGTTCGGCGCGGTCTCGGTCGTCTCGGGCCATATCCGCGGCCTGACCAACACCATGCCGCTGCATATCGAAGTGCTCTATAACGAATATAACCTGCCGGCGGCCTTCACCGTCGCCGCTCTGCTGGCCTTGCTGGCCCTGGTGACCCTGGCGGCGAAGAGCCTGCTGGAATGGCATCTGAACGACGAACCTTCGACCAGCAGCCGATAGGAATTTCATGCGGATCGAGATTTCCGGCATCGTCTGCCGCTACGGCACCACGCCGGCGGTGTCCGGCGTCGACCTGACCATTGCCGATGGCGAATTCGTGGCCTTGCTGGGCCCGTCCGGTTCCGGCAAGACCACGCTGCTGCGCGCCATGGCCGGGCTGGAAGTACCCGAAGCCGGCAGCTTGGCGTTCGATGGCGCCGACGCGCTGGCCTTGCCGCCGAACCGGCGCGGCGTCGGCTTCGTGTTCCAGCATTATGCCTTGTTCAAGCATATGACTGTGGCCGACAATATCGCGTTCGGCCTGTCGATCCGCCCCCGGGCCCTGCGGCCCGACAAGGTCGCGATCAGGGCCAAGGTCGACGAACTGCTGGAGCTGGTGCAATTGCCCGGTCTGGCCAAGCGCTATCCCCAGCAATTGTCCGGCGGCCAGCGCCAGCGCGTGGCGCTCGCCCGCGCGCTGGCCATCGAACCCAAATTGCTGCTGCTGGACGAGCCGTTCGGCGCGCTCGACACCCAGGTCCGGACCGAGTTGCGCCTATGGCTGAAGGGCCTGCACCGCCGCCTGGGCGTCACGTCCGTTTTTGTCACCCATGACCAGGAAGAGGCGATGGAGCTGGCCGACCGGATCGTGGTCATGCGCGCCGGCCGGATCGAGCAGGTCGGCACGTCGGCCGAGGTCTATGCCGCCCCCGCCTCGCCGTTCGTCTATGGCTTTCTGGGCCAAGCCAATCAGATCGGCTGCACGGTCGCCGGCGGAGTCGCCGGTACCGATGCGGTCATTCTGGCGGAGGGATTGGAGCTGCCGGACGGGGCGGCCACCGCCTGGTTCCGACCGCATCAGGTCGATCTGGTGCCCGAAGGTCCGGCACTGGATGGCGAATTGATCGATCTGACCGTGATCGGCGCGCGCGTCAAAGGCACGCTCAAGTATCGGGGCAAGCTCATCACGGTCGAGCTTGCGGAGAAATCGGACCTCGCGGTCGGCCCCTGCAAATGGCGCCCCCGCGAGGTCCGGATCTATCCGGTCTAGAACACCTGGCGGAACAGGAAGAACAGCCCGCCCGACAGGATGATCGAGGCTGGCAGGGTCAGCACCCAGGCCATGATCATGTTGCGGATCGTGCCCCACTGCAGGCCCGAGCCGTTCGCCGCCATGGTGCCGGCGACGCCCGAGGACAGCACATGGGTCGTGCTGACCGGCAGGCCGAACATGTCGGCGGCGCCGATCGTGACCATCGCCACCACTTCGGCCGAGGCGCCCTGAGCATAGGTCAGATGATCCTTGCCGATCTTCTCGCCCACCGTCACCACGATGCGCTTCCAGCCGACCATGGTGCCGAGCCCCAGCGCCAAGGCGACCGCGACCTTGACCCAGGTCGGGATGAACTTGGTCGCATTGTCGAGTTCGCGACCGTAGGTCTTCAGCACGTCCTTGTCGGTGCCCGAAAACGCCGGCTGACCGCTCTTGTTGATCAGGCGCATCGCCTCGCTGTTCAGGTACATGTCGTTGCGGACGTTGCTGATCTGGCCCTGCGGCACGTCGGACAGCTCACCGAACTTGGCGACTTCCGCACCGATCGAGCTGGCCAGCGCCTGCATCGCCGGCAGGGTGTTCGGGGCGATTTCGCGGGTGCGGACGAAATCCGTCACTTCCTTGCGCGCATCGACCGAGGCCGGCGCACCGGCCGGCACGTAATGGCCGAACGCGTCGGCCGCCTGGCGCGACACGGCAACGAATACCTGGGTCTGGTCGGGCGTCACGGCGCGGTTGAGCGCGAAGGCGGTCGGCACCGTGCCGATCAGGATCAGCATGATCAGGCCCATGCCCTTCTGACCGTCGTTCGAGCCATGGGCGAAGCTGACACCGGTGCAGGTCAGCACCAGCAGCCCGCGGATCCAGAACGGCGGCGGCTCCTTGCCCTTGGGCGCCTCGTAAAGCTGCGGCGCCTTGACCAGCAGCTTGGCCAACAGCAGCAGGGCCGCCGACAGCACGAAGCCGATCAGCGGCGAGAACAGCAGCGCGCGGCCGATGCCGGCGGCCTGGCTCCAATCGACGCCGCTGGTGCCGGACGGGCCCGACAGCAACTGGTTCATCAGGCCGACGCCGATGATCGAGCCTATGAGCGTGTGCGAGCTGGAGTTCGGCAGGCCGAAATACCAGGTGCCGAGGTTCCAGATGATCGCCGCGATCAGCAGCGCGAACACCATGGCGAAGCCGGCCTGGCTGCCGACCTGCAAGATCAGCTCGACCGGCAGCAGCGAGATGACGCCGAACGCGACCGCCCCGGTCGAGGTCAGCACGCCCAGGAAATTAAAGAAGCCGGACCAGACCACAGCGAAGTTCGGCGCCATCGAGTTGGTGTAGATCACGGTCGCGACCGCGTTGGCCGTATCGTGGAAGCCATTGACGAATTCGAAGCCGAGCGCGATCAGCAGCGCCACGCCCAGCAGGATGAACGGCAGCGACGAGCTTTCCTGTACCGGTGACAGATCGGCGGTCAGATGCACCGCGATATAGCCGAGGCCGACCGCCATGACCACCAGGAACAGGCCTAGGCTGAGACGCCGCTGCTTGCCCTCGCCACCCTCGAATGTTGTCGTGCTCGCCATGGTTCCGCTCCCCGGATTTTAAATTCCCGGGGAAGTTTAGCGATTGTCCGTGACACTTTCGGGTCAGCTCTGGCTCAAGAGATCCAGCAGGTGCGGGCTGAGCCGGCCGTCGCGCGCCAGACCGCGGTCGCCCTGGAAATCCTTGATCGCGGTCACGGTGCGGCGCCCCATTTTGCCGTCGGGCGGCCCCGGATCATAGCCCTTGGCCGCCAGGCGCTGCTGGGCGAGCGCGACCGGATTGCCGGGCTTGGCTGCGGCCGCCTGGATCGACGGCCGGGCGAAGCTGACGCTGTCGAGCGTCTGTTTCAGCATCCAGGTCGAGCGCGCGTTCGGCTGAATGCCGGCGTCGTGCTGATAGGCCAGGATCGCCCGCTCGGTCTGGGGGTCGAGCTGGCCGGTCACCGGCCCCGGCCGATAGCCGTGCGTGGGCAATTGCTGCTGCAGCGAGCGGACATAGGCCTGCAGCACAGGATCGGACGCGCGCGCGGCGCTCATCGGCAGTTTCGGGATCAGCGCACCCGGCGTGCCCGGCGCCACCTGCGGTCCGTGCAAGGGGGCGGGCGGGATGCCGCTCACATTCTGATTGGGCTGAGCCGCCCCCGGCTTCAGCGAAAAGGTCGGGCCGGTCAGCGCCGATTCCGGCACGGTCGCCTGGGCGAAGGCGAGCGATGGCGACAGCAGCAGCAAGACACCGGCGAGCAAACGAAAAGGAGGCATGGCGGACCCCGAACAGCCGAAGATACTTCTCATATAGGCAGGCTGCGCCGTATTTTCGATCCCGGCCGATAGGTCCGATGAAAGACGATTGTCAGTTGTCGGACAAATCGGCACTCTGACAGCGCGGACCATAATCAAAATGAAGCGCGCCGAACCGCGGGTGCGCATGAGGGGGAGTGGAATGACCCAACCTGTTTCGCCGAGGGTTCGGCGCATGCAGCGGCTGTCGCTGTTGCTGCTGCTGGTGACCGGTGCCATCAATTATCTCGACCGCCAGACGCTGGCGATCGGCAATCCCGAGATCCGGGCCGAGCTGGGCCTGAGCGTCGAGCAGATGGGCTATCTGCTGGCCGCCTTCTCGCTCAGCTACGCCTTCGCCCAATTGCCGACCGGCGGCCTGGTCGACAAGATCGGGCCGCGCAAGCTGCTCGGTATCGGCCTGACCATCTGGTCGGTCGCCCAGGGCTTCGCGGGTTTCGTCAGCGGCTATACCCAGTTTTTCTATGCCCGCATCATCCTGGGCATCGGCGAGGCGCCGCAATTTCCGACCGGCGCGCGCGTCGTGTCCAACTGGTTCAATGTGCGCGATCGCGGCCTGCCGACCGGCATCTTCAATTCGGCGTCCACGCTCGGGCCTGCCATCGCCCCGCCGCTGCTGACCTGGCTGATGCTGACCTGGGGCTGGCGCGCCATGTTCATCGCCATGGGCGTGCTGGGCGTGATGGCCGCGATCATCTGGTACGCCACATACCGCGACCCGGGCGAGACCGACATCACGGCGGCCGACCATGCCGCGATCCGCGAGGGCGAACCGTCGCAAACCGCCGGGGTGAGCTTCGCCCAGTGGCTGCGCCTGTTCCGCTTCCGCACGACCTGGGGCATGGTCCTGGGCTTCTTCGGCACGGTCTATCTGATCTGGCTCTATCTGACCTGGCTGCCCGGCTATCTCGAGATCGAGCGGCATATGAGCGTGATGAAGACCGGCTTCTATTCGTCGGTGCCCTACATTTTCGGCTTCATCGGCTCGATCGTCGGCGGTGCCATCTCGGACAAGCTCGCCGCGCGCGGCTTTACCCCGATGATGAGCCGCAAGATCCCGATCATCTGCGGGCTGTTCGGCATGGCGATCTTCACCATCCCGGCCGCCTTCACCGACAGTTGGCAGTTGGCGCTGACCTTCATCTGCCTGGCGGTGTTCTGCGGCAACGTCTCCAGCGCCTGCAGCTGGGCATTGGTCACGGCGGCAGCCCCGCCGACCTACGTCGCCTCGATCGGGTCGATCCAGAATTTCGGCGGCTATCTGGGCGGGACGCTGGCGCCGGCGTTGACCGGCATCATTGTTCAACGCACGGGCTCGTTCATTCCGGCCCTGATCCTGGGTGCCGGTATCGCGGCCACTTCGGCGCTGATCTATACTTTCGTGGTTCGACGCCCGATCTCCGGCACCGACCTCGACGCCATCACCGGATGAACGGGGTTTATCATCTGATAAACTGGTCGACATAATCGCCCAGGCCGACGGCGCGATAGTGCCGTCGGCACATCTCGATCTTGGTGAAGACGTCCTCGTACCCGGTCATCCGACCGGCCTCGTCCAGATAGATCATGGCGCCCGAGATGGTGAAGAAGGTGATCATCTCGGGCACGCCCTCGTCGACCACCAGCGTATGGATCTCGCCCGGCGGCTCATAGACAAAGCTGCCTTCGGTCGCGACCCAATCATGCTCCAGATAGCGCCAACTGCCCTTGATGACATAGCCGGTGACGATCATGGGGTGGCGATGGCGGCTGAGCACGCCCGACTTGCGCACGCGCAGCAGGTTGGACCAGCCGCCGCTGACCGTATTCAGCAACAGCGGGCGGAACCAGACATTGTCGGCCTGCGGCACCCAGACCCGTTCGTCCTCGGGGATTGCCTGGACCGCGATCTCGGGCTGGATGCCTTCGGCCCGCACGAACTTCGTCATCGGGATTCTCCTCAAGCGATGGCATAGCCGCCATCGACCGGCAGCACCGCGCCGGTGATGAAGGCCGCGGCGTCCGAACAGAGAAACACGGCAGCGCCGCCGATATCCTCCGGCCGGCCCCAGCGGCCGAGCGGCGTGCGTGCCACGATCGCGGCGCTGCGCGCCGGATCCTCCCGCAGCGGCCCGGTCAGCGCCGTCTCGATCCAGCCGGGAGCCACGGCATTGACCCGGATCCCATCGGACGCCCAGGCGATCGCCAGACTCTTGGTCAGTTGCGCGATACCGCCCTTGCTGGCGCTATAGGCCGGAGCCGCACCGCTGCCGAAGAAGCTGAGCATCGAGGCGATATTGACGATGGCGCCACCGCGCTGGGCCAACAGCGGTCGGCAGGATGTCGCAAGCCGCATGGCGCCGGTCAGGTTGACCTCGACCACGCGCTGGAAGATCTCGACCTCGAACTCGCCGCCGGCGCGCACGATCATGCCGGCACCGTTGACCAGGATATCGAGCCGGTCCAGCCCCGCGACCAGAGATCCCACGGCGTCGGCATCGGCGACATCGAGCGGCTTGAGCTGAATGCCGACGAAATCCGCACTGGCCCCGGCTGTCGCGATCTCCGCCTCGCTCAGCCCCGTCGCCAGCACCCGGGCGCCGGCATCGCGCAGCGCCCGGGCGATCGCCCCACCGATGCCGCCGGTGCCGCCTGTGACCAGGGCGCTCAATCCATCGAGTCGCATGCCGCCTCCCCTTTTGCTTCGCTTCCTGATTTCCGTCAGGGTGTCCCGCGCCCGAGACGGTTGTCAACGACCGGTCGGGCCCAATAGTCTGATGAAAAGCAGGTGCGGGAGGATCGAGCATGATTGCGGTGGATTGGGGGACGTCGAGCTTTCGGGCCTATCGGCTCGACGGGCACGGCACGATCCTCGACACTTGCGCCTCGCCGCGCGGCATCCTGACCGTGACCGACGGCCGCTTCGCCGCGGTGTTGCGCGAAGAGATCGGACCCTGGCTGGAGGTCGAGCGCCGCCTGCTGCTGTCCGGCATGATCGGCAGCCGGCAGGGCTGGCGCGAGGCACCCTATGTCGCCTGCCCGGCCGGCGGCACCGAGATCCGTCAGGCGCTGATCCCCTTGGAATTCGACTGGCCCGGCAAGGCCTGGCTCGCGCCGGGGCTCAGTTGCCGCTCGGACGGCGTGCCCGACGTCATGCGCGGCGAAGAAGTGCAGATCCTGGGCGCGCTCGGCCAGTTGGACGGTGGCAGCGGACTCGTATGCCTGCCGGGGACCCATTCGAAATGGGCGCGGGTCGAGCGCGGCCGGATCATGGGATTCGAAACCCACATGACCGGCGAGAGCTTCGCGGTGCTGCGCCAGCATTCGATCCTGGGCCGGTTGATGCCGCCGGTGGGCCAGGAGCAGGATCCGGACGATCGCGCCTTCGCCCTGGGCCTCGCCCGGGCCAGGACCGGCGGCGGGCTGCTGCACCATCTGTTCGGCGCGCGCAGTCTGGGCCTGATGGGCGATCTGCCGGTCGCGGGCCTGCCGGCCTATCTGTCCGGCCTGCTGATCGGCCATGAGCTGGCCGCGACGGCGGCGATCCCCGGCCCGGTGCATTTGATCGGCAGCGAAGCGCTGACCGAGCGCTATAGTAAGGCGCTGACGCTCTCGGGCCGCCAGCCCGAACCGATGGCGCCGGACCGCGCGGCCGCCGGGCTCCATTTCCTATCGTTGGGACTGTAACGCGATGATCGACCTCAAGACCGCCCTCGCCCGCTGCCCGCTGGTCGCCATCCTGCGCGGCGTGAAGCCGGACGAGGTCGCGCCGATCGCGGCCGCCCTGATCGACGCCGGCTTCGCGATTATCGAGGTGCCGCTCAATTCGCCCGACCCGTTCACCAGCATCGCGCGCCTGGCCCATCAGTTCGGCGATCTGGCCCTGATCGGTGCCGGCACGGTGTTGACGCCGACGCAAGTGAACGACGTCAACGCCGCCGGCGGCCGGCTGATCGTCATGCCCCATGCCGATACCGAGGTGATCCGGGCCGCCAAGGCGGCCCGCATGGTCGCACTGCCCGGCTTCGCAACCCCGACCGAGGCGTTCGCCGCGATCCAGGCCGGCGCCGACGGGCTGAAGCTGTTCCCGGCCGAGGCCGGCACCCCCGCCATCCTGAAGGCAATGAAGGCCATCCTGCCGCCCGACATGCCGATCTTGCCGGTTGGCGGCATCACGCCCGAGCGGATGGAATCCTATTTCCAGGTCGGCGCCGCCGGCTTCGGCCTGGGCTCCGCGCTCTACAAGCCGGGCGACACGGCCGAGCAGGTCGGCGCCGCCGCTCGCAGGTTCATCGCGGCGCTGCCGAAAAGCTGACGCCCCCCGCATCGAAAAGCACTGCCGTTGCATCCCAGGGTTTTTGGTGTCACTAATCATAGATTGCGAGTTCTGACCCCCGCCCGAGAGTCAGTCGAGCCGCGAACAGACGTCAGACCGAATGCCGCCGCACGTTCGCTGAAGAGCGGCTCCCGTTCAAATCCCATGAGAATTTTGAAACATCAAGGAAGCGCCCCGCCGCCTTCCGTTGTAAGAAATTGCTTGTTGGAGTGCGGCCATGTCATTGACCCATCCCAGACTTCCGAAGATCAGAGCGGCGTTCTCCGGCCACTCGATCGCCGCACGCCTGGATGCGACGGACGGCCGTCCGAGCGGCTTCGACTATATTCGCGTGGTCTTGGCCCTCTGCGTTATTTTCTGGCATAGCCAGCTCACGGCCTACGGCGGGAGCGATCGCGGTACCTGGCAGACGATCCTCTCGCCCTTCGCCTTCCTGATCGTCCCCATGTTCTTCGCCTTGAGCGGATTTCTTGTCGCCGGCAGTCTGGAGCGGTCCAAGACCCTGATTACGTTCCTAGGGCTGCGGGTGATTCGCATCATGCCGGCCTTGTCCGTCGAGGTCCTGCTTTCGGCCCTTATCCTCGGGCCCCTGCTGACCAGCAAGCCGCTCGGCGCGTATTTTTCGGACCCCGTCTTTCAGTCCTATTTCTGGAACATCCTCGGCGACATCCACTACCGCCTGCCGGGCCTGTTCGAGTCCAACCCGGTTCCCCTGGTCAATGGGCAGCTTTGGACGGTTCCCTATGAGCTGATCTGCTATCTCATGCTGACGGGCTTGTCCGTCTTCGGCATCTTCAAACGTCGGAGATGGCTACTGCTGTGTCTTGTCGCGCTTTATGTCGCCGAGATCGCCAATACGGCCTTTCGCCCCAATCTGGACTATAAGGGCCCAGGCGGCACGACCCTGCTGATATCCTTCGTCGCGGGGCTGGTGATCTATCGCTACAGAGACATGATCGCATGGTCGAAATCTCTCTTCGCGATCGCTCTCGTCTTGTCGCTGATCCTGACGAACTTCCCGAACGGCATTCGATTCGTTGCCATTCCGGCCGCCTATTGTGTCGTGTATCTGGGCTTGCTCGACCCATCGAAAAATAAAATCATCTTGAGCGGGGACTATTCGTACGGCCTGTTTCTGTATGGGTTCCCCATACAGCAGGCCATCATGTCGATCAGTCCCGGCCTTCGGCAATGGTACACGAACATCCTCGTATCCCTACCCTGCGCAGTCTTCGTGGCCGTGTGTTCGTGGTGGCTCGTCGAAAAGCCGGTCCTCGCTCACCGCTCGAAGCTGAAGCAGCTCGAGGTCTGGTATCTCGGATGGCGCCCGGCCGTCGGAAGGACGCTGAAATCAGCGGACCCGACCCCTTGAACGGCAGCCATCCGGCTTGAGATTGCCGTTGCCCCCTACCGCCTTACACCGTACCGCGCGCCATAGGCGACCTCGTTCGGCACGATCGTCTGGCCGATCGGGAACAGCGCGATCGGGATCAGCTTCAGATGGACCCAGGCGAACGGCAGCCCGATGATCGTCACGGCGCAGGCGAGCGCCATGGCGAGATGGCCCAGCGCCAGCCACCAGCCGACGAAGACGAACCACAGGATATTGCCGAGCAGGCCCAGCGGTCCGGTGCCCAGATCCACGCGGCCCGACAGCTCGTCGCGCGATACCGCGGTCTGGCCGAACGGCAGCAGCGTATAGAAGCCGATATTGATCGCGGCGCGCGCCCAGGGCAGGCCCACGATCGAGAGCGCGCACAGGACGCCGACCAGGATCCAGGCGACGCCGCCCAACAGGCCGCCACCGAGCACAAGCCAGAGAAGATTCAGAATCAGACTCATCACGACCATCCTTGTCCAGAAGCGGCAAGCGGTCGCGGGAACGCATTGCGCAAGTGATTGTAATATTTGCGCGGTATCATCCAGATGCAATGCCCTCGCTGGAGAAATCGACCCGATGATGGACATCATCGAAGCGACCGAGGCCTACGAGACCTGGGCATTTGCCGAAATCCCGAAGAACCGCGCCGATCTGGCCCACAAGCACGCGGCGATGGCGGCGGGCGCGTTCCCGTTCCTCAGGGCGACCTATTACCGCTGGGTCCAGCTCTGGCCGAGGCTGTGCGAGGCGTGCAACGACGCGCCGCGCGTGCTGGCGGTCGGTGATCTGCATGTCGAGAATTTCGGCACCTGGCGCGATATCGAAGGGCGCCTGGTGTGGGGCGTCAATGATTTCGACGAGGCGCATACCGCGCCCTACACGCTGGACCTGGTGCGGCTCGCGGCCTCGGCGCTGCTCGCGTTCGAGGCCAACCAGACCGAACTGGCGCGCGACCGGATCACCGACACGATCCTGGCCGGCTATGTGAAGCATCTGGAAGGCGACGCCCGGCCCTTCGTGCTGGAAGAGCCCAATCGCTGGCTGCGCAAGCTGGCGTTCGGCGAGTTTCGCGATCCCGAACCGTTCTGGGCCAAGCTCAACAATCTGCCCGGCGCCGACGACACGATTCCGCACAAGCTGCGCCGGCTGCTGGAAAAACGCTTCCCGCAGCCGGACCTGTCACCGCGCTTCGTCCATCGCACCGCCGGCCTGGGCAGCCTCGGCCGGCCGCGCTTCGTGGCGTTGGCCTCCTGGCATGGCTCGACCGTCGCACGCGAAGCCAAGGCGCTGCTGCCGTCGGCCTGGGTCTGGGCGCGCGGCAAAGCCCGCAAGAAGATCCGCTACAACGACATCCTGGCCCGCGCCATCCGCTGCCCGGATCCCTATGCCGGCGCGGTCGATGGCTGGATCATCCGCCGGCTGGCGCCCGAAAGCATCGGCATCGACCTGGCCGCGCTGCCGAAGAAAAAACTCGAAGACCGGCTGCTGATGGCGATGGGGGCGGAGACCGCGAACATCCATCTGGGCACCGAGGGCGCCGCCGACGCGATCCGCAAGGACCTGAACGGCCGGCGCCGCGCCTGGCTGGAAGGTGCCGCCGAGACCATGGCCGACAAGCTGCGCGAGGATCAGGCGGTCTGGCGCGCGGCCAAGCACCAGGACTGATCGACCTGGCAAAGGCTTGTTCGGCGGATCGTCCCGCCGACGCGCGGCGTCAGCGTCGGTGGGGGCGTCGGGCGCCAGGATCACCAGGGGGAACGGCCCCTGCCCCTCCGGCCGATAGAGCGTCGCCGATAGCAGGCCCACGGCACCAGCCACCAGCCAATGCTGCTGACGATAGGACGCGGATTCGCGGTCGATCGGACCGGCGATCTGGGGCGTCTGCGCCACCGCGACCACCGGGGAAATAGCGCGGCAGCAATTTCGCCGTGGGCGCGTCGCGGCCCGCCACCGGGAAAACGGCAAGCAAACCGGAGAGAATTCCAAAATTCATGCGCGCGCAGGCCCCGATCAAAGGGGCGACCCGCAGCGAAAAGCCTTGCGGATAGCGCGGGTACCGCAAGGATGGTGCTCCCGTGCCCAAGAGTCCACCCTGCGCCGCGCATGCTGTTCAATTCGCTTCCTTACATTCTGGGCTTCCTGCCGCTGACGCTCGTCGGTTGGTTCGCGCTCGCACGACTCGACCTGCGCGCGGGTCGGCTTTGGCTGGCAGGCGCCTCGTTGTTCTTTTACGGCTGGTGGGACTGGCACTATCTGGCCCTGCTGCTGGGTTCGATCGTGTTCAACTATGTGGCCGCGCGGACGATCGCCGGTGCTGCGTCCGTGCGCCGCCGGCACGCCCTGCTGGCCGGCGCGATCGCGGTCGATCTGGCGCTGCTCGGCTGGTTCAAATATGCCGATTTCTTCCGTGAGAGCCTGGCGGCGCTGGCCGGCACCCGGTGGGCGCCGCTCGGCGTCGCCCTGCCGCTCGGCATCTCGTTCTTCAGCTTCACCCAGATCGCCTTCCTGGTCGATACCGGCGCCGGCAAGGTGCGCCGGACCGATCCGCTCGATTACCTGCTGTTCGTGACCTTCTTTCCGCATCTGCTGGCCGGACCGGTGCTGCACCACGCCGAGATGATGCCGCAGTTCGCCGACCCGCGGACGGCACGCCCCCGATCCGAGATGATCTCGACCGGCCTGACCCTGTTTCTGGTCGGCCTGGTCAAGAAGGTCGTGCTGGCCGACGGCATCGCCCCGGTCGCGAGCCTGGTGTTCGACGCGACCGCCGCCGGCGGTTCGCCCGGCATGGCCGAGGCCTGGGCGGCGGCGCTCGCCTACAGTTTCGAGCTCTATTTCGACTTCTCCGGCTATACGGACATGGCGCTGGGTGCCGCACGCCTGTTCGGCATCGTGCTGCCGGTCAACTTCGCGTCGCCCTATCAGGCGGCGAGCCCGATCGAGTTCTGGCGGCGCTGGCACATGACCCTGTCGCGCTTCCTGCGCGACTATCTCTACTTTCCCCTGGGCGGCAACCGCCTGGGCCCGGCGCGGCGCCATCTCAACCTGTTCCTGACCATGCTGCTGGGCGGGCTGTGGCACGGCGCGGCCTGGACCTTCGTCGCCTGGGGCGCGTTCCACGGGCTGCTGCTGATGGCGAACCATGGCTGGCGGGCGCTCACCCGGCGGGGCGGCTTTGCCGGGCTGACGGCGACCGCGCCGGCGCGGCTCGTCGGCTGGGCGCTGACCTTTTTCGCGGTCGTGCTCGGCTGGGTCTTATTCCGCGCCGACGGGTTCGAGACCGCCGCCCGGATGTTCGTATCGATGGCCGGCCATGGCGGCAGCTTCGCGGCGTTTTTGCCCGGCGCCGACGTCTGGCTCGAGTTGGCGGGCCTGGGCGGCATCGCCTTCCTGCTGCCGAACAGCCAGAGCCTGGTGCTGGGCGGTCCGGAGGCGCGCCGCTGGCCGGCCTGGCGCCCCTCGCCCGCCTGGGCGCTGCTGCTGGCGTTGGGCTTCGCGCTGGCGCTAGGCCAGATGTCGGAGGTCAGCCCGTTCCTCTATTACCGCTTTTAAAAATAGCACCTCGGCCGATTGACGGGAAACATCCGGAAGCGCACAATCGGTGGTAGGTTAAACCTGCTTGAGGGGGCCAAAATGGCTGCCGTCTCGTCGCTCAATTTCAATGTGTATGAACAATACACGTCGAATACCGATGCCACCGGCACCAGCAGCCAGTCCGGCGCGTTGCAGGCCGGCGTCACCGTCGGCACCGACGATGGTTCGGAATATGGCTCTTCCATCATTCTCGACGTCAAGCAGGCCCCCGCCTCCAAAAAACTTGCCGACGGCCTCAAGGCCGTCAACACGCTGACCCAGATCGCGAATTACGCGCGCACCCAGGCGCCGAAAGACGCGGCGGCCGGCCGGCTGGCCCAGGCGATCGAGTCGTTGCGCGCGATCAATCTGGTCGGCGGCGGCATCCGCGCGGTGCAGGAGGTCGTGCGCATCGCCCAGGAAATCGCCGGCGCGGTGCGCGATCTGGCCTCGGCCGAGCAGGCGATCGCGGCCGATGGCGGCACGTCCGGCGGCTCCGACGACGCCAGCGCCGGCGCGGCGGCGGCGGCCGCGCTCAGCGCCGCCCTCAGCGCGTCGTCGAGCACGCCGGTGCCGAGTGCCACCGCCGCCGATGCGCCCGACCCGACCGCCATTGCCGCGCCGGCCGAGCTCGAGGCCGGCTATTCCGGCGAGGCTGGCGCCGGGCTGACCGGCCTGATCGCCGGCGCCGCAGGCCTCGGCCGCGGTCCCGCCGCCAGTCAGAAGGCCGCGTCGGACCTGGCCCAGGTGGTGGTCGCCCAGTTGCAGGCGACCGGCCTGCCGGTCGATGGCTCGAACCTGGTGGGCGCGCTGCAGGACCTGATCGGCAATCCGGTGCTGGGCGCCCAGGAGTTGCAGACGAGCGCGCGGCAGGCGGGGTTGACGGTGACGGTCGCGACCTCGCTCGAGGTCGACAATACGCTGACCGATCCGCGCAGCGCCGCCAGCGCGGGCGTCTCTGCCGGTGCCGCGGCGACGGCGATCGACGACCCCTATGACGCGCTGGTCAACGACGCGGTCGCGGCCCTGGGCGCGATCGGCAAGGGCTTGCAGAGGGCCCTGCCGCCGCTGCTGAACTCGCCCGACAAAAAGATCGCGCGCGACGCCCGGAAGGCCCAGGAGCAGTTCGCCCAGGCGGTCGCCGACACGGTCAAATCGGCCGCCGACTATTACAACGCCAAATCCGAGGTCGAGGCCGAAGGCGGCAGCGACGGCACGCCCAGCCCCACGACCCAGGCGCAGATCGACGCGGCCGACGCCGTGGTGAATGGCCCGAACGCCGGCAACGATCAGGGCGACACGGTCGGCGGCGATGCCGGCGGCGACGACACGTCGCCCGGCAGTGACGCTGCGGTCGGCGACGACGGGACCCCGGCCATCGCGCCCGGCTCGGTCGCCGGCACCTCGATCGCCATTCATGTCAGCGTGAATATCGAGGTATAGGCGTCGCGCGCCGAAACCTGCTATCCCGGCTGAGCTTCACCCGTCGGGGTCCGCGCTTGCATCGTCGTTACGCCCTCCTGCTGATCCTGTTCTCGGGCGCCCTGGCCGCCGCCCTCGCCCTGTACGGCCGGTCGCTCCAGCCGCTGTCGGGCGACCTGACGCGCATCGGCTGGCGCACCGAGAATGATTTCGGCTGGCGGAGCCCGAAGGAACATTTCGAACCGCTTGCGGCCGAACGGGGCACGCTCGACGCGCAGTATGACGTGGTGGCGATCGGCGACAGCTTTACCGGCGAATCGCCCTGGCATCCGGGCACGACCTGGCCGCATTACCTGGCCCATGATACCGGCCTGAAGGTGGCGATCTTCGACAGCGACGACGACATGGTCGGCCGGCTGCTGGCGAGCCGGCGCTTCAAGTCCGACCCGCCGGCGGTGGTGATCTACGAGATCGTCGAGCGTAACCTGGTCCCGGATCACCGCAGCGGGACCGGAGACGCCTGCCCCGAGACGCCCGATCCCACCGTCACGCTGACGCCCGGCCCGGTGATGGCACCGCCCGTCCCGGTCGTGCGCGAGACCGCGCGTGCCTGGACCGACTGGCCGGCGTCCTATGCCGCGGCCTACCTGACCCAGAACCTCAGACGCTGGATCATGGGGCACGAGACGACCAATTCGGTCGAACTGGACCTGACGCGCGGCGGCCTGTTCTCCAGCCGGGCCGACCGCGAACTGCTGGTCTATGGCGAGGATTTCAACAAGCTCGGCTGGACCGAAGCGGATTGGCACGGCGCCGCCTGCAACCTGCTCCGGCTGCAGGCGCGGGTCGAGGCCAACGGCAAGACCCTGTTCCTGGCCATGGTGGCGCCGGACAAGCTGACGAGCTATGGCCCCTTCCTGGCGGCGGAGAAGTTCCGGGGGATCTCCCGCCTGGATCTGGTGGCGGAATATCCGGCGCTGAATCTGGTCCGGTTCGACCGGGGCTTCGACCCGACCGAGCATGTCGATCTGTACCTGCCGAACGATACCCATTGGTCGACGACGGGGCATCGGCTGGCGGCAGGGTTGGTCGAGCGATTGTTGGTTGAGAAGGGCGTGCTTCCGGCAGGAGTGGTGGCAAAACAGGAGCGATAGTCTCGCGTGTCGCCAGTTCCGTTGCGGATGGGAGAACCGGATAATCCGCTTTGAGGAGTAAAAGCCGGCAAGCGGACCCTCAAGCCGGATCGGCCTTTTCACCAAGGGACGGTTCGGCCGAGATAATCGAGATATTCCAAGCCGGGCCTTGCCCGCTTCGAAAGCAGAACGTTCACCAGGCTTGGAACGCTTTCCTCGATGCTCAGCCGTCCGTCCGGCCCGCCCAGGGTAGTGCGGACCCAGCCGGGAGCCATCAGCACCATTGCGCGCGATGTCCCGGCGTGGCGGGCCGCAAAGCTTCGCATGAACATGTTCAGGGCCGCTTTGCTGCCGCGATATACCTCTCGCTCGCCGGTCTCGTTGTTGCTGATGCTGCCCTGCCCGGATGACATCACCCCGATCGTACCCGTTGGGGAGACGGAGTGCTCCAGGCTTTCGATAACGCGCATCGGGCTCAGCGAATTGGTGACCATGACGTGTACGAAATCTTCCGTCGATACCTCGCCGATCGTTTCCGTGGGACGTTGGTTGGTCGTCCCGGCGTTGACGAACAGCATGTCGAAAACTCTGCCTGACAGACGCTCGCGCAACGCCGCGACCTGATCCGGTTCGCAGATGTCCACAATCTCGATTTCGACCCGACCTTCGAACTCGTCCGCCAGGTCGTGCAGCAAAGTTCGGGTTCCGCCCCCTCGAACCGTACCAACGACATTCCACCCTTTCTTCAAGAACTCGGCAGCCATGGCGTGGCCGAGACCGCGTGACGCTCCGATGAGAAGGATTGTGCTGGGGGTTTCGCTGGGAGCGGCTGGGGGCATGGCGCAATGTCTTTCGGTGGTGAGAGTGACCCCGCATATGAGGACCCCGAACCACCGGCGCCAGACGCGTCATATGCAAGTTACGATTGCGTACAGCGCTATGTCAGACGAAGCAGATGAGAGACGGTCAGGTCCGTGTCGAAAGGCGGATCCAAGACAATGAAGATGGATCGGCGCCGAAAACCGGAATGAATGACTGACTCGGGTTCGATTGCCGTCGATCCTATCCGCCCTTGCTTCCGCCTCCTACTCCCGCGCGTCATACGCCGCCCGCGCCGCGACGATCGTGGGTCGGTTTTGGACCGCCCATTCGCCCAGCCCCTGCAGCATCGTGATCAGCGTCTGGCCCAGGTCGGTCAGCGCGTAATCCACCCGCGGCGGCACGGTCGGGAACACGGTGCGCGTCACCAGCCCATCGCGTTCGAGGCCGCGCAGCGTCAGGGTCAGCATGCGCTGCGAGATGCCATCGACGGCGCGTTTCAACTCGTTGAAGCGCATCGGTCCGTCGGCCAGCAGGCGCACGACGAACACGGTCCATTTGTCGCCGACCCGGGCCAGCACGTCGCCGATCAGGCGGCAGGTGGTAGGCTCATGTTTGTTCCCGAGGGTCAAGAATGTGCCTCCTTGCAGGTTTCCTGGCTGGTCATCAATTTAGCCTCAGTTACCAAATGTGACTATCGATCACCCTTGTCAACGAGGCACTGACCCATGAGCCAAATCCTTCTCGTCACCACGAGCCCGCGCGGTGCGGACTCCTATTCGAACCAGATCGCCCAGGCGCTGGTCGCCAAGCTGCAGGCGGCCGCCCCCGGCGCCACGCTCGTCACCCGCGATTTCGCCGCGGCACCCCTGCCCCATGTCGGCGAGGATTACGTCGTCGGCCGCATGCTGCCGGCCGAGCAACGCAACGCCGCTCAGGCAACCACGGTCGCGCTCTCGGACGTGCTGATCGCCGAGCTGCTGGCCAGCGACACGATCGTGATCGCGTCGCCGATGTATAATTTCGGCGTGCCCTCGACGCTCAAGGCCTGGATCGATCATCTGGCGCGCGCGGGCGAGACCTTCAGCTATGGCGCCGCCGGTCCGGTCGGTCTGGTCACCGGCAAGAAGGTCTATCTGATCCAGGCGCGCGGCGGCGTCTATTCGGAAGGCCCGATGGGCGGCTATAATTTCCAGGAGCCGTATCTGAAGGCGGTGCTGGGCTTCCTGGGCATGACCGACGTCGAGACCATTCTGGTCGAAGGCATCGCCTTCGGACCGGAAGCGACCGAGAAGGCGCTCAACGCCGCGCTCGGCCAGGTCGCCGCCCTCGCGGCCTGATTCGAATAGGCGAGCCCGGCCGAGGCCGGGCTCGCCCTTACGCTTATCTAGACCGGCACGACCTTGGTCCAGTCATGGGCGTCGTTGGTCGCGCCATACTGGATGCCGACGATCGCGTCATAGAGTTTCTGGGTCAGCTCGCCGGTCTGGCCGCCATTGATCATGATCTTCTGGCCCTGGTAGCCGAGCTCGCCGACCGGCGAGACCACGGCGGCGGTGCCCGTCCCCCACATCTCCTTCAGCGTGCCCGCCTTGGCCGCTTCCAGCACCTCGTCGATCGAGATCTGGCGCTCGGACACTTTCAGGCCCCAGTCGCGCATCAGGGTCAGGATCGAATCGCGGGTGACGCCGGCCAGGATCGAGCCGTTCAGGGGCGGCGTCACGATCTCGTCGCCGATCTTGACCATGATGTTCATGGTGCCGACCTCGTCCAGATACTTGTGATGCACACCGTCGAGCCACAGCACCTGGGTATATCCCGCCTTCTTCGCGACCTCGGCGCCATAGAGGCTGGCGGCGTAGTTGGCGGCGGTCTTGGCGGCACCCGTGCCGCCGGGCACCGCGCGGACATACTCGTCGGTCGCCAGGATCTTCACCGGGTTCATGCCCTCGGCATAATACGGGCCGACCGGCGACAGGATCAGGAAGTAGGTATAGCGCTTGGACGGACGCACGCCGAGAAACGCCTCGGACGCGATCACGGTGGGCCTGAGATAGAGCGACGTGCCCGGCTTGGACGGGACCCACGCCTGATCGACCGCGATCAGTTGGTTGAAGGATTCCAGCACCAGCTCGACGTCGAGCTGGGGAATGCACAGGCGCTCGCACGAGATGTTCAGCCGCTCGGCATGCTTGCGCGGACGGAACAGGCGGATCGTGCCGTCCTTGCTGCGATAGGCCTTCGAGCCGTCGAACACGGCCTGGGCGTAATGCAGCACCGAGGCGGCCGGGTCCATCTGGAACGGCGCGTAGGGCACGATGCGCGGATCGTGCCAGCCCTGGCCCTCGTCATATTCCATGACGAACATATGGTCGGTGAACACCGTACCAAAGGTCAGGCTGTCGTCCGACGGGCGCGGCTTCGGCTGGGTGGTGCGGGTGATGGCGAAATCGGTCATGGACGTGCTGTCTCCTGGTCCCCGGATGTCAAGCGCCGGCATCTCTTCTTGGCCGTTCCATAGCATCATGGCACCGCCCGCGCGAGATGGGGGTTGATCTTCGCTCAATCCGGCATCGACAGTTTGGCGGGGGTGATAGGCGACATCAATCCCAACCCTTGGTCCCAATAGGGCTCCTTGCCGATCCGCTCGGCCAGGAAATCGGTGAACAGCCGGACCCGCGCGGCCAGGTGGCGCGTCGGCGGATAGACCGCGTGAATCGCCGCCTCCTTGGTCGGCCAATCGCCCAGCAGCCGGACCAGCCTGCCGGCGGCGATCTGGCAGCCGACCAGGAAGCTGGGCAACAGGCCGATGCCATGCCCGGCCAGCATCGAATTCAGGATCAGATCGCCGTTGTTGGTGACCAGACGCCCGCGGACGGTGATCGGCACCCACTCGCCATCGATCAGGAACGGCCAGGATTCCGGCCGGTGCGCGCCGGAATAGAGCATGCATTCATGCTGTTCCAGATCCTCCGGCCGGGTGGGCGTGCCGTGGCGGTCGAGATAGTCCTGGGTGGCGCAGCAGACCTGGTGCGACGGCGCCAGGCGCCGGGCGATCAGCGAGCTGTCCGGCAAGCGGCCGATCCGGAGCGCCATGTCCCAGCCGCCGCCGATCAGGTCCAGATGCCGGTCGTCGAGATCGATATGGACTTCGAGCGACGGGTGCGCCGCCATGAAATCGAAGATCGCCGGCTGCAGATGCAGCAGCGCGAAGCTCAAGGGTGCCGCGATGCGCAGCGTGCCGCGCAGCTCGGTGCCATGGCGCGTCGCCCGCTCCTCTGCCTCGCTCGCCTCGGCCAGCGCGCGTTCCGCGCCGGCGAGAAACCCCGTCCCCGCCTCGGTCAACGACAGGCGCCGGGTCGTGCGGTTGATCAGGCGCACGCCCAGGCGCGCCTCCAGATCGGCGACCCGCTGGCTGACGATGGATTTGGACAGGCCGAGCCGCTGGGCCGCGGCCGTGAAACTCTGTGCCTCCGCCGTGCGGACGAAGGCCTGCATCTCTTCGAAGCGCCCCATGATTGGACCCGTCTACCGAACAGTGTGTTCCTGAACTGGCGGATTATCCGCAATTTTCCAACAGATTACCTTCAGCTCGACGATTTTCCCATCGCCGTTTCAGGAGCGCGATCATGAGCAAGGTTCTGGTTCTCTATTACAGCAGCTATGGCCATATCGAGACCATGGCCGACGCCATCGCCGAAGGCGCCCGGTCGGTCGCCGGTACGACGGTCGATGTGAAGCGCGTGCCCGAGATCATGTCGCCGGAAGCGACCGCGGCCGCGTATTTCAAGACCGAGCAGAAGGCGCCGATCGCCACGGTCGACGAACTGGCCGGCTATGACGCGATCATCTTCGGCACGCCGACCCGGTTCGGCAACATGGCGTCGCAGATGCGCAGCTTCCTCGACCAGACCGGCGGCCTGTGGATGAAGGGCGCGTTGATCGGCAAGGTCGGCAGCGTGTTCGTCTCGACCGCGAGCCAGCATGGCGGCCAGGAAACCACCATCACCTCGTT
>Ga0302314_10002968_pt1 | contig 31433 bp, 31 predicted proteins | sample III_Palsa_N2_3_FD_200533 | JGI IMG/M metagenome (GOLD analysis project Ga0302314, IMG submission 200533) | Peat permafrost microbial communities from Stordalen Mire near Abisko, Sweden - III_Palsa_N2_3 | ecosystem: Environmental > Terrestrial > Soil > Palsa > Peat permafrost | place: Sweden... | reverse complement strand
GCGACCGCTGCTCGAGCAGCCGGTACGCCACCGGCGTGTGCCCGGTCGCGCTGAGCACCGGGAGCAGGTACCCGACCCCGACGAAGCCGGTGGTCAGGTGGTAGTCGGCGGCTTCGACCGCCGCCACCAGGCGCGACGCGGCGGCGTCGCGCGCCTCCGCGGGGACCAGCCCCATGTGCAGGGCGAGGGTGTAGGCCGTCTGAGTCCCCGATGAGACGCGCCCGTCGCCAGCCACGTACGCGGCGGCGAAGGCGTCGCCGATCTTGGCCCGCAGCGCCCGGTACTCCGCCGCGTCGCCGGGCCGCCCGATGGCGGCCGCGATCTCCGCCATCAGCGCCGCGTCGTGCGCCCAGTAGGCGGTGGCCAGCAGCCCCGGCGGCGTCTCGTCGTCGCCGGGGGCGAGCCAGTCGTTGTAGCTGTTGCCGAGCTCGTTGGTCCGCAGGTGGTGCGGGTTGCCGCGGGCGACGAAGCCCATCCACGCGGTCATCGCGCCGAAGTGCCGCTCGAGCACGCCGCGGTCCCCGTACATCTTCCACACCGTCCAGGGGACGATCACCCCGGCGTCGGCCCAGGCGGGGGCGCCCGCCCAGGGGAGGTTCAGCGCCGGGGCGATGTCCGGGTACGCGCCCGAGGGGTGCTGGGCGTCGGCGACGTCGTCCAGCCACTTGCCGTAGAACGCGGCGACGTCGCGGTTGTAGCAGGCGGTGCGGGCGAAGATCTGGGCGTCGCCGAGCCAGCCGAGGCGTTCGTCGCGCTGCGGGCAGTCGGTCGGCACGCTGATGAAGTTGCCCCGCTGGCCCCAGTCCACCGCCCGGAAGAGCCGGTCGAGCCATTCGGCCGAGGACTGGAAGGACCCGGCCGGGGCGATGTCGGAATGCGCGACCCGGGCCACGACGTCGCCCGGCCCGGGCACGCCGGCCGTGCCCGGGTAGCCGGTGATCTCGGCGTACCGGAAGCCGTGCAGGGTCGAGAACCTCGCCGTGCCGCACCCGGACCGTGGTCCCGGCCGGCGTGCCGACCGGGAGCCGGAGCCGGACCCAGCCGGTCAGGTTCTGCCCGAAGTCGACGATCAGCCGCCCGGCCGGGTCGTGCCCGACGCCGGCCGGCGCGATCTCCTCGGTGACCCGGACCGGCGGCCCCGGATCGGCCACTAGGGGCCGCCGGTCCCGCTCCCGGGACACCACGGCCCGCCAGGGACCAGAGCCGGGGTCGAAGCCCGGCGCGTCCCACCCCGGCTCGGCGAGCCGCAGGTCGTGGCGTTCCCCCATCAGCAGGTCGGCGTGGCGCACCGCCCCGAACCGTCCCTGCCACCCCGCGTCGGTGCCGACGAGCTCGGAACTGCCGTCCGCGTACAGGATCACGAGCTGGGCCAGGAGCTCGGGCGCGGCGCCGTAGTGCGCGCCGGCCCGCTTGGCGTCGAACCCGACGAACCCGGCGTACCAGCCGTCGGCGAGGATCGCCCCGAGCACGTTCTCGCCCGCGGTCAGCAGGCCGGTCACGTCGTAGGTCTGGTACGGCACCCGCCGGCCGTAGTCGGTCCATCCGGGGGACAGGTAGGCGTCCCCGACCCGCTGCCCGTTGAGCCGGGCCTCGTACAGCCCGAGCGCGGTCACGTACAGCCGGGCGGACGCGACCGGTTTCGTCGCCGAGAAAACCCGGCGCAGGTACGGCGCCGGCCGCAGTGAGCTGGCCACCTGGTCGGGCGTCCCGTCCTGGGCGGGCGGGGTGAAGCTCTCCCTGACCGGGCCGAGGCCGATCCAGGACGCGGCCCAGCCGGCCGGGGCCAGCTCGACCGCGAACGTCGCCGGCCCGCTCCACGCCGACACCGCCCCGGCCGCGTCCCAGGCCCGCACCTGCCATTCGTACCGTCCCCCGCTGGCCAGCGGGGGACCGGCGTAGGGGATGTCGGAGCAGTCCGCTGACGCCACCGGGCCGCTGTCCCAGATGACGGTTTTCGCCTGAGGGAGGAGCGACGGATCGTTCGCGGTGACCTGGATCTGGTACTTGCTCTGGGTGCCGCCTCCGGTGAGCAGCCAGCTGAACCTGACCCGTTCGGGAGCGACCCCGAGGGGGTTGTCCAGGTGCGCGCAGCGCAGCCGGGCGGGCGTCAACGTCACAGTTTCAGGGCTCCTTCGGTGAGTCCGGAGACGAAATAGCGCATGGTGAAGCCGACGAGGATGAACAGGGGGAAGGTGGCGATGATGAACGCGGAGAACACGGCGCCGCCGCCGGACAGGCTGAGGCCGAAGCTGCCGACGAACTGCTGCACGCCCGCCGATCAGGGAACACGCCGTACTTGCCGGTGAAGCCGGCCGAGTCGAGCTGCGGTATGTACCAGCTGCCGCCCCACAGCATGCCGACCTTGCCCTGGATGAGCAGTGACTGGGTGCTCAGCGGCGGCGTGGTGGCGTCGGGGTCGGAGCACGCGTCGTAGCTGCTCTCGCCGCTGGCCGAGTAGCTGGCGAACTGGCCGAGCAGCTTCCAGACCTCCGCGTAGCGGGGGTTGCTCATGCCGATGATGCCCTTGTGGATGCCGACGGCGACGTCGAGCCCGGTGGTGACCTGGGCGTGGTTGACGTCAAACTGGCTGACCTGGCCGGCCAGGAGCGAGAGGTGGCCAGCCGCTCGAACCAGGTCGAGTTGCACAGGCCGCCGTCGGCGAACATGATCGGCGTGACCCCGGCCGTCTTGAGCTTGCCGAGGTCGGCGATGAAGTCGGACCAGGTCGTCGGCGTGGCGGTGATCCCGGCCTTGGCGAACGCCGCCTTGCTGTAGAACATGCCGGTCTCGACGTCGGAGCCGAGGATGATGTCGATGTCCCCGTTCGGCGAGGTCATGTAGGGGAGCGTCGAGGACGTGAACAGCGACAGCCAGCTGGAGTTGCCGGGCACGTAGGGGTTGGGCTTGGTCAGGTAGGGCTTGATGTTCTGCAGCAGCCCGTTGGGCAGCCCGCCCGAGGTCACCGGGCCGTACTGCTCCCAGACCAGGTCGGCCGCGCTGCCGCCGGACGCCTGGCTCTCCAGCTGGGCGTTCGCCTGGGTGATGGAGGCGGTGTTGTTCGGCAGCCACTGCACGGTGACGTTCTTGTGCGCGGCCTCGTACTGCGTGGTGAGCGACTTCAGGCCGGCGTTGTCGGCCGCCGTGATCGGGCCGGTGTTGGGCGGCAGTTCCGCCTTGATGACCACACTGCCGGCCCCGCTAGCGGATGACCCGCCGCCGGAGGAGCAGCCCGCGGCCAGGGCACTGGTCACCGCGAGCGTCGCCGCGGTGCAGAGGATTGCCGTTCTTCGCATGGCAAGACCTCACCTTCTGGTGAGAGGGGGTTGACGGTTGACTAGGCGGTACGGGATCTCAGCACCCGCATGGCGACCACGGTGAAGACGAGCATCACGACGAAGACCAGGGTGCCGATGGCCATGCCGTAGCCGAACTCATCGTTCTGGAAGGCGGACTGGTACATGTCCAGGCCGGGGACGAGGGTGGCGGTGCCCGGGCCGCCGTTGGTGAGCAGCAGGATCGGGATGAAGTTCTGCACGGTGGGCGGGGAGAAGCCGTTCCACTGGTAGAAGCCGCCGATCAGGCTGCGCGCCGCCGGGTAGTAGCTGAACACGCCGATCAGCACCAGGCTGGGCACCAGCAGCACCGCCAGCACCGGCCGGTAGCGGTAACGCAGCCAGCTCATGGTCATCGTCGATCCCAGGTTTCGCGCGGATGAAACGATTCATTTACTGGGAGATCATTCGCCGTTCGCGCAGGCCGCTGCTAGGCCGAGATGAACCTCTACTAGCACGAAATTGACCTTGGCCGTTTCTTGCCGCTATGCCCTAGGGTGCCGGGATGGAGGAAGACCCGAACCTGCCGATGGACACCAGCCGGGACGTCTTCTACTTCCGGGAGGCCGCCCTCGCGTACGCCGGCTACCACCGGCACGACGAGGACAACCCGCTGCACACCCACAGCTTCATGGAGATCGCCTTCGCGATCGGGGGAACCGGCACCCACCTGTGCGTCGCCGGCCCGCGCGAGCTCGGCGCCGGGGATGTCGTCCTGCTCCGCCCCGGCGTCTGGCACGGGTACGAGAACCGCCCTCCGGCACTGCTCACTGGCCCGGTACCGGGGCGACATCCTCGGCCGCCTGTCGCTGCTGCTCGGCGAGCTCGGCCGGGTGGCCCAGCCCGACTCGCTGCCGTCGGCCGCGGCGGGCCCGCTGCACCCCGCGGTCGGGCAGGCGATGCGCGCGCTCGAGGCCGACTTCGCCCGGCAATGGACCCTCACCGAGCTGGCCGAGGGACTTCACCTCGCCCCCGGCTGTCACCGGCATCGGGCGGGCCGTCGGCTGGCCCGACCAGAACTACTTCGCCCGCCGGTTCAAGGCGCACTACGGCCTCAGCGCCACCACCTACCGCGCCCGCTTCGCCACCGAGGCCGCCCACCTCCACGAGCCGGCCGACAATCGGCCGCGGACGTGATCACGAAGGATTCGCACGCGTATAGCGTGCTTTCCTTCGTCAGGAATAAGATTTCGTGTTCATCGCGATGAACTGGTCCTTGGTGCGTCAGCATCGAGTGCTGGGGGTACGCGCGATACACTGAAGATGCCAGTTTCTGTAGTTTATCGGTTACTTCGCGCTAGAGGGGCTGACGTCTGTTGACCGCCGGAACATCGTCACCGGCCGCCGCGGTCGCCGGGCTGATCCGCAGCGACCCGCACGGTCCCGGTATCACCAGGGAGCGGGACGGCGGCCGGTTCCGTTACCGCGATTCCGCCGGCGCGCTGATCGCGGATGGTGAGGTGCTGACGCGTGTCGCCGGCCTGCACATCCCCCCGGGCTGGACGGACGTCTGGATCTCGCCCGACCCGATCGGCCACATCCAGGCCACCGGCGTCGACAGCCGGGGCCGGACCCAGTACCGCTATCACCAGGTGTGGCGCGAGCAGCGCGACACCCAGAAGTTCGCGCACATGCTCAGGTTCGCCGGGGTGCTGCCCGCGCTGCGGTCGGCCACCGTGCGGGACCTGGGCGGCCGTCACCTCGACCGTGACCGGGTGGCCGCCGCCGCGGTCCGGCTGCTCGACCTCGGGCTGTTCCGCATCGGCGGGGAGAAGTACGCCGAGCTCGACCATCACTACGGCGCGACCACGCTGCGCACGAGCGACGTCACGGTTACCCGGGACGGCGTCGCGTTCGACTACATCGCCAAGGAGGGCAAGCGCCGCACGATCACCGTGACCGACCCGGCGGTCCGGTCGGCGGTGCGCGCGCTGATCCGCAGCGACAACGGCCTCGGCCCGCTGTTCTGCTTCCAGCACGGCGACACCTGGCGGCCGCTGCGCTCCCACGAGGTGAGCGGCTACATCGCCACCCGGGCCGGCGGCCATTTCACCGCCAAGGAGTTCCGCACCTGGAACGCCACCGTGCTGATGGCGCTGCTGCTCGCTAACGCGGACCCGGGCACGAGCGAGCGGAGCCGCAAGAGCGCGATCACCGCCGCCGTCCGCGGGGTGGCGGGCTGGCTGGGTGACACCCCCGCGGTGGCCCGCACCTCCTATATCGACCCCCGGCTGATCAGCCGCTACGAGTCCGGCGGCCTGCCGACGGTGCCGAGGCTGGCCGCCGTGCTGCCCGCCGCCGCCGAGGCCGAGGCGGCCGTCGCCGCGTTGCTAGCCGAGGAGACCCTGCTGGCCGGGGAAGCTTGGGGGGAGCCGCCCGCCTAACGCGAGGCGGCCAGGGCCGCCTCGGCCTCGGCCAGGCCCCGTTCGGCGTCCTCGATCCGCCACGGCAGCAGGCCGGCCCCGCGGGCCAGGCCGGCCGCGCGGCGCAGCAGTTCGACGGCGCCCGGCGGGTTCCCGGCGGCGATCTCGGCCTCGCCCAGGGCGACCAGGGCGCTGGGGATCCGACGCGGGTCGCCCAGCCGCTCCCGCAGGGCCAGGGAGTGCCGCTGCTGGCGTACCGCCTCGGCCGGGCGGACGTCGGCGAACAAGTAGTGGAAGCCCAGGTGCCGGTGGATCTCCGAGCGCGCGTACAGGTCGCCGCTCTCTTCCAGGGCTTCGGCCAGGCCGTAGGCCGGCCAGAAGTACGTCATCGCGGCGGCCCAGTCGCGGCGCAGCACCTGGAGCACCAGGCCCACGCCGAACAGGGCCCGCGCGGTGCCCGCCGCGTCGCCGGCCTCCTGCCAGATGGCCAGGGCGCGGCGCAGCAGGTCCTCCTGGGCGTCCACGTCGGCCGCGGCCGGCGTGCCGCCGGCGATCAGCGTGAGCAGGTTGCGGTGATGGCGCACCATGCCCAGGCCGCCGAGGGCGGCGGCCTCCGCTTCCCGGTCGCCGTCGCGGGCAGCTAGGGTCTGGGCCTGGGTGAACAGCCGCTCCGCGGGGGAGAAGTCCCCGGTGCGGAAGGCGGCCTCACCTAGGGCCTCCTCGGCCGTCGCGCACAGCTCCCGGGCGGTTTCCCGCGGCCCGATCGTCATGGACGACAGCCTATCCCGCGACCCATCCGGCGACCGGGTGCGATTCCATTCCTCATCCGCCCATGATCACGAAGGATGTGTTCCTGATGTAAATAATGTATCGAATAGGTGTATCAAACCTTCGTGATCACTCGCGTGGACCCGAATTCGAGATTCGCGCTAGGCGGGTACCCGGGTGAGCAGGGCGCGGGTCTCGGCGACGACCCGCGCGTCGAATTCCGGCTCGCGGACGAGCGCGGACCCGTTCATCGGCTTCCCCCTCTCGTCGTAGTAGACGCCGGTGGTGTCCGAGTCGTCGGTGAGCACCCGGGTGATGACCCGGGCCGCCGTCTTGGGGTTGCTCCAGTACCGGATGAACGGGGCCAGCGGCGAGAGCACGTACTTCGCCAGCAGGCGGAGGAACACGTTGCTGTCCCGGCCGAGATCGGTGCCCGGGCTGAAGCCGGGCTCGACCGCGTTGAAGCGCAGCCGCGGCGTCTCCCGGGCGAACTCCAGCACGGTCGCGAGGTTGCACTGCTTGGACGTGGCGTAGGCGTCCCCGCCGGGGAGCTTGGAGCCGCCCGGTGCCCACTCGCCCCGCGCGCTCGACTCGGCCGAAATGTAGCGGCCGCCGCGGAAGCCGGCGATCACCGCGGGCCGGCGCTCGGGGTCCTCGACGCCGGAGCAGACGAAGACGACCTGTGCGCCGTCGGCCAGATGCGGCACGAGGGCCTCGGTCAGCGCGAACGGGCCCAGGTGGTTGGTCGCGAAGGCCAGGTCCCAGCCGAGGGCGTTCGTGGCCGGGCGAGGCGGGAAGATGCCGGCGTTGTTGAGCAGGCCGGCGACCGGCAGGCCGAGCGCGGTGATGCGCGCGGCGGCGCTCCGCGCGCTGGCCAGGTCGGACAGGTCGCAGACGACCGGCACGGCCTGCCCGCCGCGGAGCTCGATGGCCTGCCGCACGTCGTCCAGCTTGCCGCGGTCGCGGCCAACCAGGACGACGGTGCCGTGCCGGGCCAGCTCGAGCGCGGCCTGGCGGCCGATGCCGGAGGTCGGGCCGGTGACGATGTAGGCCGGGCCGCTGGCCGGGCCACCGTTGGTCGCTGTCATGTTCCTGCTTCCTTATTAGTCTGACTAGTCAGTCATTGATGAAGAGGCGAATCCGCCCGCGGCATCGCCGGGGATTCAGGCGATCATCCGCCAGAGCGCCTCGAAGCCGCCCCGGCCGAGCGCGTCGGCGTTGGCGGGGTCGGCGATGATGAAGTCGATCGTGGTGTCGGCGACGGCGTTGGCCAGGGAGACCACGAACATCAGCGGGGCATCGCGCATCGGCCCGTTCTCGCGGCTTCGCTCCAGGATCTCCGCGAAGCCGGCCATCGCCCGGCTGGCGGCCTGATGGGTGGCCGCCGTGATCTCGTCGGAGACGCCGAGCTGCGCGAGCGCGCGGCGCTTCTCGGGGGAGGCGGCGGCCCAGCGCAGCCACCCGGACCACATGGTGAATATCCGCTCGCGCACGTCGCCGCCGGCGGGCGGGCCGCCGAGCGCCGCCGCCCCCATCTCCGCCTTCAGCTCCAGGTACAGCTGATTGAGCAGGTCGGCCTTGGTGTCGAAGTAGGTGAACAGCGACCCGTTGGAGACGCCCGCCTCCTTCGCGATCGTCGCGGTGGGCGCGGCCAGCCCCTGGGCGGCGATGACCCGCGCGGCGGCGGACATGATCGCGGCGCGCTTGTCGTCACTTCTCGGCCGGGCCATGCCCCCAGCCTATAAGAGAGTGGCTAGTCAGTCAAAACGGAATCACCGTTAATGACCCGCCCAGCCTCGGCTACTCTCGCGGCATGACCGGCGCCGCGCAGACCCGCCTCCTGACCGGCCGCCTCGATCTCCGGGCGCTCAGGCCGGACGACACGGACCGGCTGCACCCGATCATCTCCGACCCGGCCAACTGCGCGTACCTACCCGAGGGGCCGCGGGAAAGCCTGGAGGCCAGCCGGGCGTGGATCGAGCGCTTCGCCGCCCGCTGGGCGGTCAACGCCCTCGGCTACTGGACGGTCCGGCTGCGGGCCGCCGGCCCGGTGATCGGGGTCGGCGGGGCCGAGCGCCGCCCGGGGCACTGGAACCTCTACTACCTGCTCGACCGGGCCCGCTGGGGAAGCGGGTACGGCACCGAGCTCGCCCGCGCCGCCCAGCGGGCGGCGGCGGCGCTCGCGCCCGAGGTTCCCCTGGTCGCGTGGATCCACCAGGACAACGCCGCCTCGCAGGCCGTGGCCCGGCACCTCGGCCTCGCGGACTACGGCCAGCTGGAGCCGCGGCACTGGGACGGGCAGCCGATGCACTACTGGGCCGACCGGCGGCCGGCGCCGCGGCCCGGGACGGCATGATGGCTGACGTGAATTCCGCTCCGCCCATCCACGGAACGTTCGCGCTGCCGCTTGACCTGGCCGCGCCGCCCGCCCGGGTCTACGCCGCGTACGCGGAACGGGACCTGCGCACCCGCTGGTTCCGGCTCCCGAGCGAGTCCGGGCAGGGCCGCCACGACCTGGACTTCCGGGTCGGCGGCCACGAGATCGCGACGGGTGTGTCCACGGCGGCGGGGAAGGCCGAGCGGCTCGAGTACCGCTCGACGTTCCTCGACCTCACGGCGGGCGAGCGCCTCGTCTTCTGCTACGAGGTCATCGTCGACGACCGGCGCCGCTGGGTCTCCCTGGTGACGGTCGAGCTGGCCCGCCGCGACGGCGGAACCCGCCTGACCCACACCGAGCAGTACGCCCTGCTCGCCTACGCCGGCGACGGCGCCCACGACGTCGGCCACCTCAGGGGCGGCACGCGGCTGCAGTTCAACGGGCTCGCGGCCGTGCTGGCCTAGCCCGGGGCGCCGAAGCTCTCGGTCGTGGCGTTCAGGTAGCGGACGGCGCACTGGCGCCAGTTGAGGGTGACGTGGTGCGAGGCCATCTCGATGTCCCGCTTGGCCAGCGAGACCGGGTGCCGGGGGTTGCCCGCCTTCGCGCCCACCAGGGAGAAGATCCGCTGCGCCGAGCGGAGCGCGACCCGGGTGACGTGGGCGTTGTCCCGCTGCTCGCGAGCCAGGTCGGCCTCGGTCGGAGTGCGGTGCTGGCGGGCCCGCTCGGAGGCCTCGAAGCTGCGCCGCTCGATCAGCAGCATCGCCATCTGGACGTCGGCCGCGACCTCCGCGAACTCGGTCGCGACGTAGTCCTGGTCGGCGAGCCGGACGGTGCCGCCGAGGGCGGTGGCGACGCGGGTGCTCGACGCGAGGGTGCTGGCGAAGTGCTCGACGGCGCCCCAGGCGGCGCCGACGGCGGTCGCCGCGAACGTGAACCGGCCGGAGGACGGCCAGTGCGCGTACATGGTGTCGAACGTGGGATGCAGCGCCCGCCGCTCCTGCAGCTTCTGGACGGTGTCGCGGGTCGCCTGAACGCGGTGGTCGGGCACGAAGACGTCGTCGACGGCCATCGTCCGGCTTCCGGTCCCGCGCATGCCGGTCGGGAACCAGTCGTCGACCGTGGTGGCGTCCTCCCGCGGCATGATGAACATGTGGCCCTCGCCGTCATCGCCGGCGGGCGCGTTGAAGATCAGCCACTCGGAGAAGTCGGAGCCGCTGCAGAACCCCCAGCTGCCGGTCAGCCGGTAGCCGCCCGGGACGCGGTCCGCCCTGGCCTTGGGGTTGAGGGTGGTATTTCCGGCCAGCGTGGCGTAGGGGTTCGCGCCCCAGATCTCCTCCTGGACCCGCTCCGGGTAGGCGACGATGGCCATGTTGTCGGAGCTGAGGATGGAGAAGACCCAGGCGGTGGAGGCGCAGCCGCGGGCGAGCGTCATCGCCACCTTGGCGTGCTCGTGCTCGCTCAGCTCGAGCCCCCCGTACTTCTTGGGCTTGAGGATGTGCAGGAAGCCGGCGTCGAGCAGCCGCTGGTAGGTGTCGTTCTCGATCCGCCGGGCCTCGTCCGTGGCGGCAGCGCGCTGGCGAAGCAGCGGCACGAGATCCTCGGCCGCGCGGAGGATGTCGTCGGCGGTGCGGGAGCTGTCCATCCCCCCAGTGTTCGAGTGCCCGCTTCCCGCGTCAAGCGCCACAATCCGGGCAAGAAGCACGGAAAAACAGTGGAACGGGTCAGGAGCCCGTGACCCCGTCGACGCGCTGCCGCAGCAGGTCAGCGTCGAGCGGTGCCAGTCGAGGAAGCCGTCGAGGATGCCCCGCTCGGGGCCGGTGAACGGCTCGTCAGTCCGGGTGACGGCGGGCGCGGTCCAGCTCACCACGCCATACTGGAACCGTGGACGATCGCCTCGCGCACGGCGAGTTCTCCCTGCGGCAGCTGGCGCACTTCGTCGCCGTCGCCGAGGAAGGCACGATCAGCGCCGCGGCCGAGCGCCTGTTCATGTCGCAGTCGGCCGTCTCCGCCTCGGTCACCGAACTGGAGCGCGCGCTCGGCGCCGACCTGTGCGTGCGCCGCCGGGCCCAGGGCGTCTTCCTCACCCCGATGGGGAAGCTGCTGCTCGAGCGGGCCAGGCGCCTGCTGGCCGAGGCGGCGGAGCTGACCTACGCGGTGCGCGGCGACGGCACCGGCCTGGTCGGCCCGCTGGTGGTGGGGTGCTTCGTCACGCTCGGGCCCACCGTGCTGCCCCAGCTGCTGGCGGAGTTCGGGCAGCTGCATCCCCGGGTGACCGTCGACTTCGTCGAGGGCGCCCAGGACCAGCTCAAGGACGAGCTGCTCGCGGGCGAGATCGACGTCGCCGTGCTGTACGACATGGGCCAGCTGGACGACCTCGACCGGATCGTGCTGTACGAGCCCCGGGGTTACGCGGTCCTGGGCGAGGGCCACCCCCTCGCCGGCCAGCCGACGGTGACGCTCGAGCAGCTCGCCGTCGAGCCGCTCGTACTGTTCGATCAGCCGCCGAGCACGACCTACGCGCTGTCGCTGTTCGAGGCCCGGGGACTGGTGCCGAACGTCCGGCACCGCACGCGTACCTACGAGCTCACGCGGTCGATCGTCGCCCGCGGCATCGGCTACGCCATCTTCGTCCAGCGGCCCGCGAACAAGCTGAGCTACGAGGGCCTGCCGATCCTGGAGAAGGAGATCGAGCCGCCGGTCCCGGCGTGCCCGGTCATTCTGGCCTGGCCGCGCGACGGGCGGCTTTCCCCTCGGGTGGCCGCTCTCGCGGAGCTCGCTCGCCGCCAGTATCCCCGGTAGGGGCGTCAGGCTTTAACGACGCCATTCCGGTCGGGGTGAAGGCCGCGCCGCGCATGTAGTTGACGACAGCCTGCTCGGGGATGCGGTAGGACCGGCCGACCCGGATCGCCTCAAGCTCCCCGGTGTGCACGAGCCGGTACGCGGACATCTTGGAGATCCGCATGATCCGGGCGAGCTCGTAGATGGTCAGGAACTTCACGTCGCCCCAGGTGTTGGCCGTCATATGTCTGCCTTCCGTCGATGTCAGTACGTTGCGTTGCAAATGCTGGTGCAAATTGCAGTGAGAGACATCGGTCAGCTGACGTATATCTAGTGCTGGGGAAAAACCGCCGCCGTGAGGCGGCCGCGGGCTAGCGGGGCGCCGGCTCGCGGATCTGGTCGAGGATCGCGTCCGCGCCGCGCTCGCGCAGCAGCGCCGCGAGACTGGCGCCGGCCGCCTCCGGATCCGCCCCGGTGACCGTGCCGGCCACCCGCTCCCGCCCGTCGAGGGACGTCACCTGGCCGGCGAGCGTCAGCACCCCGTCCCGGCTGGTCGCGTAGGCGCCGACCGGGACCGAGCAGCCGCCGTGCAGCGCGGCCAGCAGCGCCCGCTCGGCCCGCACGGCGGCGTCGGCGTCCGGGTCGCCGTACGCGTTCAGCATCTCGAGCAGTTCCCGGTCGGCCGCCCTGACCTGGACGGCCAGGGCTCCCTGCCCGGGGGAGGGGGGAAACACCGACGCGTCGAGCAGCTCGGTGATGCTGTCGTCGAGGCCGAGCCGGCGCAGCCCGCAGGCGGCCAGGACCACCGCGTCGAGGCCGGACTTGAGCTGGGCGAGCCGGGACGGCACGTTGCCGCGGATCGGCACGACCTCAACGTCCGGCCGCACCGCCGTGAGCTGCGCGATCCGCCGGGCCGAGCCGGTCCCGACCCGCGCTCCGGGCCGCAGGCCATCGAGGGTCGCCCCGCACAGCGCGTCGAGCGCGTCCGCGCGCGGCGGTGTCACCGCCAGCACCAGGCCGTCGGGGGACGCGGTCGGCAGGTCCTTCAGCGAGTGGACCGCGACGTCGATCCGCCCGGCGGCCAGTTCTTCCTCGAGCCGGGTGGTGAACACCCCGCCCCCGCCGCCGCCGAGGACCCGCAGCGGAGTCCGGCGGTCCCGGTCCCCGTCGGTCATCACCGACCTGGCCTTGAACGTCACCACCGGGCACGAGCTCAGCAGCCCGATCAGCTCCCTGACCATGACCTGCGCCAGCCTGCTGCCTCTCGCCCCCACGATGACAGTCTCCACGTTGCCGACCCTACCGGGTCCCCCGGCCGGGCACCGGCGGAACCAGCAAGGCGATACCGCCAGCGAGGCCGGCACGAACGCCCTAAGATGCTCCTCGTCATGCCAATAGCAGGAATGCGTTTTCCATTCCTTCGCGGATGGAAAGGCTACGCGGCACTCGCCCTCGTAGTGATCGTCATCGGCGGGGGAGCGTACGCCCTGCTGGCGGGTTCCTCGCCCGCGCCCGCCGTGACCATGACCTGGTCGACGGCCACCGACTGGGATAGCGGCAGCCTGACCGACGCGGTTGTCTCCGGTCACGTCGTGACACTGGCGCCGGCGGCGGCCGGGTATTCACCGCGCGGAACCATGCTGCTCACCTTCGACGCGCCGGTCCCGGTCACCTGGAACGCGCTGGACGAGCGGGCGACGACCCCTGGCGGTACCACGGTCGTCACCGAGGCCCGCACGATCACCAGCGACGCCACCTGGTCGGCCTGGACCACCGACATCGCGGATGCCGCCCCGGGCAAGGCCATCCAGCTTCAGGTCTCCCTCGCCACCGCGAAGGCGGCGGTCACTCCCGCGCTGACCCGCCTTTCCCTCACCTACACCCCGCGGGGGTCGAGGCCCGCCGTCGTGATCTTGTCGAATTCGTTCTACCTGACCCCGGGGCAGTCGACCATCCTCACCTGGAGCTCGGCCAACGCGACGGCCTGCACGGCTTCTGGCGCGTGGCACGGGACGCGGCCGGCGGCCGGGAGCTTCTCCACCGGCGGCCTGACCGCGACGAGCACCTACACGCTGCGCTGCGCGGGCCCGGGCGGCTCGGCGAGCGCGGCCGCGACCGTTTCCGTGTCGTAGCGGGCTCAGCGCCGGAAGGTGTCGGCGCGGCTGGCGCTGCCGGACGGGACCGCCGTGATGAACTCGGGCTGGACCCACCAGTGCCGCAGGAAGGCGTCGCTGATCGCGGCCCGCACCGCGGGCTCGGCGTCGGCGGGAACGAGGGCGAGGACCGAGCCGCCGAAGCCGCCGCCGATCATCCGGGCGCCCAGCGCTCCGGCGGCGAGGGCGGCGTCGACGGTGACGTCGGCGTGCGGCCAGGAGACGCCGAAGTCGTCGCGCAGCGACCAGTGGGCCTCCGACAGCAGGGCTCCGATCTTGCGGTAGGCACCGGGCTCAGCGGAGGCCGAGCGGAGCAGCTCGGCCGCCTCTAGGACCCGGGCGTTGTCGGTGATGACGTGGCGGGCGCGGCCGCGCAGGATGGGATCGGCGAGCCGGCCGGCCTCGTCGGTGCCGGTGAGGTAGCTGAGGAACGGCACCCCGAGCTGGCGCGCGGCCTCCTCGCATTCCGCCCGCCGCCGGGCGTAGTCCCCGCCGGCGTGCGCGTGCCCGGCCCGGGTGTTGATGACGAGCAGCGCGGCGCCGGCCGCGGCCGGGTCGAACGGCACCTGGGCGGTCGCCAGAGTGGCGCAGTCCAGGAGCAGGGCGTGCCCGGCCTCGCAGAGCAGGGACGCGGACTGGTCCATGATCCCGGACGGGACGCCGATGAACTCGTTCTCGGCCCGGCGGGTGATCTCGACGAGCTCGCGGCGGGGCACGGTCAGGCCGGCCAGCTCGGTCAGCGCGAGCGCCGTGGAGCACTCCAGGCCGGCCGACGAGGAAAGGCCGGCGCCCACGGGCAGGTCGGAGTTGAGGTCGATGGTAGCGCCGGGTACCGGGTAGCCGGCCGCGCGCAGCGCCCAGGCGACGCCCGCCGGGTAGGCCGCCCAGCCGGTGACCGAGCCGGGCGCCAGTGAGCCGAGGGCGACGGTCACCGCCTCGGCCGACAGCTGCCCCGATCGCAGGACCAGCAGGCCGTCGTCGCGGCGGACCGCGGCCGCGATGAAGCCCTGGCCGATGGCGAACGGCAGCACCAGGCCCTGGTTGTAGTCGGTGTGCTCGCCCATCAGGTTGACCCGGCCGGGCGCGCACCAGATGCCGCCCTGTTCCATGAGCCTGCGGAGCTCGCTCATCTCACCCGCTCCCGCGCCTGGCGGAACTCCCAGGCGTCCGTGATCATGGCGCGCAGGTCCTGGCGGGCCCGCCAGCCGAGCTCCGACTGGACGCGCGCGGCCGACGCCACCAGGACCGCCGGGTCGCCCGGGCGCCGGGGGGCTACGGTGACGGGAATGTCGTGCCCGGTGACCTCACGGCACGCGCCGATCACCTCGAACACCGAGAAGCCCGCACCGTTGCCGAGGTTGAAGATCCGGTGCCGGCCGGGCTCGCAGGCGCCGAGCGCGCGCAGGTGCGCGTCCGCGAGATCCAGCACGTGGATGTAGTCCCGGACGCAGCTGCCGTCGGGGGTGGGGTAGTCGTCGCCGAACACCTGGACGTCGCGGCCGCTGCCCGCCCCGGCCAGGACGTTCGGGATCAGGTGGGTCTCGGGGGAGTGACGCTCGCCGAGCCAGCCGCCGTCGGCCGCCCGCAGGGCGCCGGCCACGTTGAAGTAGCGCAGGCTGACCGCGCCCAGGCCGTGCAGCCGGGCGGACTCGGTGAGCGCCGTGTCCACCGCCAGCTTGGTGGCACCGTAGGGGTTCGTCGGCCGGGTCGGGCTGGTCTCCTCGACGGGAGTGCGCTCGGGCTCGCCGTAGACCGCCGCGGTGGACGAGAAGATGATCCGCGGCGTGCCCGCCGCGCGCATCGCGTCGAGCAGGGCGAGCGTCCCGCCCAGGTTGTTCGCCCAGTACTTGGCCGGGTTCGCGACCGACTCGCCGACCAGCGAGCTGGCGGCGAAGTGCAGCACGGCCTCGATGTCCCGCCCGGCCAGCACCCCGGCGGCCTCGTCGCGGACCGTGCCCCGCACGAACGCCGCGCCGCGCGGGACCGCGTCCGCGTGCCCGGTGGACAGGTCGTCGAGTACCGTCACGTCATGGCTGTCCGCGAGCAGTCGCGCGGCGACCACGCTGCCGACGTACCCGGCGCCGCCGGTGACCAGTAGCCGCATCTTCTACCCTGCCTCCCCGGGTTGCGATCTACCCCACTTCTTACCACGCCAAAAGCTGAACTGGGACAAACTAAAACAAATCCTTGTGGGCTAGTTACAGCAGGCCCCGGGCGTAACAATTCGGGGGCAGCGAGGCCCTGCGGCTTGACGCGGACATGTCATACCTTGCAATATTCTGGCCACGTCGGGCTGGTGCAGCAGGTCGCAATGAAAGAGTTTGGTAAACATTGATGGAACCAACCGAGGTGACGCCGATCATGCTCCCCGCGCAGCGGCAGGACCGGATCCTGGCCGAGATCGAGCGGTCCGGCGGCGCCCGGATCGCCACGCTGGCCGAGCTGCTCGGGGTGTCCGACATGACCGTGCGCCGCGACATCGACGTGCTGGCGGCCCGGGGGCTGGTGCGGAAAGTGTACGGCGGGGCCACGGTCCGCCAGCAGGGCACCAGCGACGAGCCGGGATTCGAGGCCAAGTCGTCGCGCGAGCCGGCGGCCAAGGAGCTGATCGCGGCGGCGGCCGCGAGCCTGGTGCAGCCGCGGGCGACCATCGCGGTCAGCGCGGGCACGACGACGTACGCCGCCGCCGTTCACCTGGCCCGCATCCCGCAGCTGACGGTGGTGACCAACTCCGTCCGGGTCGCCGACTACCTCTACTGCAACGGCGAGTCCTCCCAGACCGTCTTGCTCACCGGCGGGCTGCGCACGCCGTCGGACGCGCTAGTCGGGCCGATCGCCGTGCAGACCATCAGCGACCTGCACGTTGACCTGCTGCTCATGGGCGTCCACGGCATGGACCCGGTGTCCGGCTTCACGACCCCGAACCTCATGGAGGCCGAGATGGACCGGGCCATGGTGGCCTCGGCCGGCCGCCTGGTGGTGCTGGCCGACCACACCAAGTGGGGAGTCATCGGGCTGTCGGCGATCGCGGCGCTGAGCGACGCCAGCATCCTGGTCAGCGACTCCGGCCTGACCCCGGAAGCCCGCGAGGCGATCGAGGGGACCGTCGGGGAGCTCATCATCGCCGACCGGCCGGGTTCCGGCAGCGCGGACGCCGCCGCGCTGTGACCCAGCTCGCTTCCGTGCGCACGACCCGGGCGCGGCTCGCCGACGGCCGTGAGGTCATCTACTTCGGGGCCTTCGCCGACGGCCCCGGCGGCGGCGCCGACACCCGCGCCCTGGCGCCGGCCAGCATCTCGTCCCAGGCCCGCTACGACCCCCTGCTGGACGAGTGGGTGCTGATGACGGGGCACCGGATGGGCCGGACGCACCTGCCGCCCGCGACCGAGTGCCCGCTCTGCCCCTCCGCGCCGGGCCGGCCGACGGAGATCCCGGCCGCCCGGTACGAGGTGGCCGTCTTCCAGAACCGCTTTCCCGCCCTCTCCCCGGAGCCCGCGGACGGGAACGGGAACGAGGACGGGCACGAGGGCGGCCTGCTGCACCGCGCGCCGGGCACCGGGCGCTGCGAGGTGGTCGTCTTCAGCCCCGATCACGGCACGTCGTTCGCCGACCTGAGCCCGGCCCAGGCGGGCACCGTGATGGCCGCGTGGACCGACCGCACCGCCGAGCTCTCCCGGCTGCCCGGGGTCAGCCAGGTGTACTGCTTCGAGAACCGGGGGGCCGAGATAGGCGTGACGCTGTCGCACCCGCACGGCCAGATCTACGCGTACCCCTTCATCACCCCGCGGACGTCCCGGATGCTCGGCGCGGTCCGCGCCTACCGCGACCGCACCGGCCGGGACCTGACCGATGACCTGCTCGCCGCGGAGCGGGCCGACGGGTCCCGGATCGTCGTGGCCGGCCGCCACTGGACCGCGTTCGTCCCGTTCGCGGCGCACTGGCCGTACGAGGTCCACCTGTACCCCGCGAGCCGGGTATCGGACCTGACCAGCCTGACCGACCTGGAACGGGCGGAGTTCTGCGAGATCTACCTCGACGTCCTCCGCCGCTTCGACCGGCTGTTCGGCGCGCCCGCCCCGTACATCGCCGCCTGGCACCAGGCCCCGGTGCGGGACGGCCACCTGGAGCTGGCCCTGCACCTGGAGCTGTTCACCAACCGGCGCGCGCCGGGCAAGCTGAAGTACCTGGCCGGCACGGAATCGGGCATGAGCGCCTTCAGCAACGACATCGTGCCCGAGGACGCGGCGGCGCGCCTGCGCGAGCTCGGCTGAGCCCGGCCCGGCCGGACGCGACACGGCCCCCAGGTTGCTTGGAGTTGTTGATTGAATACCGTAAGATAGCGAACTAGCCCGGCGCGAGTACGTGTCGGCCGGGCCTGCGCCTGCGGTTGCCGGCCGCGTGATCACCGGTCGCGATCCCCCTCAGCCATCGCGCCAGTGATTCCCCTCGTTCATCGCCATCGGTGCCGCAGTCGCGTCCGGAAACGGGAATTTCCGGGAATTTGGTCGGAAATCGTTCATCGTCAGCACTAGTCCAGGGGGAAAGAATCGTGGGACATGGTATGGAGGGCGCAAGCCACGTCATCGGCGGCACCGACGGCAACGGGTGCGTCGTCATCCGCACCGGGGGGACGTACGACGGCAAGCAGGGGCTGAGCCTTAGCACGGGGATAAGCGAGACGTCGGCGGGGTCACGGGCGCTCTGCCTGCACGTGATCACCATTCCGGCGGGCACGCGGGGCACGCCGCACCTGCACGACGGCCACGAGACGGCGATCTGGATCGCCGGCGGCGAGGTCGAGGTCTGGCACGGCCGCGGCCTGGCCGGCCGCACGACGCTGCGCGCGGGGGATTTCCTGTACGTCCCGCCGGGGACGCCGCACCTGCCGGTGAACCAGGGCAGCGCCGACGCCATCGCGGTGATCGCCCGCACCGACCCGGCCGAGCAGGAGTCGGTCGTCGTGCTCGACCTCCCGTCGCACCTGCACGGCCTGGCGGGCCTCCGGGTCGCCGCCGGATAACCCGGCCGGATAAATCCGCCGTCGGGCCCTGCCGGGTCCAGCCGGGAGACAGCACGCGGAGCGTGAGGCCGTCGGGGTCGGCCTCCGCTCCGCAGTGCCGGCAGACGACCGCCGGATCGAGGTCGTGCCCGCAGGCGTGAACGAACGCGCTCGGCGGCGCGTCCACCGCCCACCGGTCGCCCCAGGCGCGCAGCGCCAGCAGCACGGTGCGCAGTTCCCGCCCCGACTGGGTGAGCTCGTACTCGTAGCGCGGCGGGCGGTCGCTGTAGCGGCGCCGCCGGACCACGCCCGCGGCCTCCAGCGCGCGCAGTCGCGCCGTGAGCCGGTCGCGGGGCGCGCCGGTGTTCTTCGCGATCGCGTCGAACCGCCGGTTGCCGAACGCGATCTCCCGCACCGCGAGCAGGGTCCACTTCTCACCGACCAGGTTCAGGGCGGCCGCGGCCGAGCAGGGGCGGCCGGGCAGGTCCTCGCGCATGACCGCAGCGTATATCAGTTGTGAAATCAAACCGACGGAACGGGCGGAGTCACGGGACCGTTCGCGCCAATGAATTGCCGGCTATTGTCGGGATGAAATAGCGGACAGAAAGAAGACATATGCGTCTTGCCGGCCGCCACGCTCATCCTCAGCAAGCTGGGTCGCGCTCGGCTGGGTCGTGCTCCTCGGGATCGGGCTGATCGAGAGTTCCCTGGTCATGCCCTACGCCAGGGAGAAAGAGATAGTCCCGTCATTCCACCAGGATCCGTTCTCGGCGGGATACCAGAACACGCTGCGCAGCCTCGGGCTCGACCATCCGCAGACACCGCATTTCTCCCCGCCCACCCACGGGCCCTTATCCGGTTGTTCCTCAGGCGTCGTCGGCGCCGACATCGCTCAGCTCAGCGAACTGCTCGTCGGTCAGCTCGATGGCGGCGCTGGCGACGTTGTCCTCGAGGTGGGCGACGGTCGAGGTACCCGGGATCGGCAGCATGACCGGGGAGCGCCGGAGCAGCCAGGCCAGGGCGAGCTGCGAGGGCGTCGCCCCGTGCTCGGCGGCCAGCTTGGTCAGCGGGCTGTCCGGGCCGGCCAGCTTGCCGGTGGCCAGGGGGAACCACGGGATGAAGGCGATGCCGTTCTCGGTCGAGTAGTCGAGCAGCTCCTCGGCCGAGCGGTTGGCCAGGTTGTACAGGTTCTGCACCGAGACGATCGGCGCGATCTTCTGGGCGACCCTCAGCAGCCCCGCGGTCACCTCGGAGAGGCCGATGTGCCGGATCTTCCCCTCGTCCTGGAGCAGCTTCAGCACGCCGATCTGCTCGGCGACCGGGACCGCCGGGTCGACGCGGTGCAGCTGCAGCAGGTCGATACGCTCGAGCCCGAGGTGACGCAGGCTGAGCTCGACCTGCTGGCGCAGGTAGGCGGGGCGGCCGACCGGGCTCCACTGGCCGGGGCCCTGCCGGGTGAACCCCGCCTTGGTCGCGATGACCAGGTCGTCGGTGTAGGGGTGCAGCGCCTTCTTGATCAGCTGCTCGGCCACGAACGGGCCGTAGCTGTCCGCGGTGTCGAGGAAGTTCACGCCGAGCCCGACGGCACGGCGCAGCACCCGCACGGCCTCGTCCGGGTCCTTCGGGTCGCCCCAGACACCCGGGCCGGTGAGCTGCATGGTGCCGTAGCCAAGGCGGTTGACCGTGAGGTCTCCGCCGAGGGCGAAGGTGCCCGCGGCGGCGGCGGGAGAAGCGGTGGTGGTCATCAAGACTCTCCCTCGAGGAACTGAACCATACGTTCAGTTTAGGTGCGGCGGTTTAGCTAGCGACCTGGGGCGGCTCGGTCCTGGTCCGCTTGAGCTCGAAGAAGTACGGGTTCGCCGCGAGCATGAGCGCGCCGTCGAACATCCGCAGGGCCTCCTCGCCCCGCGGCACCCGGGTGATGACCGGGCCGAAGAAGGCCACGCCGTCGATGTGGATCGTCGGCGTGCCGACCTCGTCGCCGACCGGGTCCATGCCGCGGTGGTGCGACTCGCGCAGCGCCGTGTCGTACTCGGTCGAGTCGGCCGCGTCGGCCAGGGCCGGGTCGAGCCCGCACTCGGTCAGCGCCTCGACGTACAGGTCGTGGCCGAAGTCGCGCTTCTCGATGTGCCGCTTAGTGCCGAGCGCCGTGTACAGGTCGCGCAGGGCGGGCGTGCCGTACTTCTGCTCGACGGCGATGCAGATCCGCACCGGGCCCCAGCCCTTGGCGAGCAGCTCGCGGTAGGTCTCGGGCAGCTCCTCGCGGCCGGAGTTCAGCACCGAGAGCGACATGACCCGGAAGGACAGGTCGATGGCACGCTCCTTCTCCACCTCCAGGATCCAGCGGGAGCTGACCCAGGCGAACGGGCAGAGCGGGTCGAAGTAGAAGTCGACGACGGGCTTGGCGGCGGGAGCGGCCGGAGTAACTGTCATGTCACTTACTCTAGCCCGCTCCCGGCCGGCTCCGGCGGCGCTGCCCCTTGGTCCCCGCGGCCCGGGACCTTTGGCCCGGGCGTCGGCCCCGGGCCGCGGCCGAGACTGGGGCGAGCCCGGGAAGCGGGCTCGTCGCCGGGCTCGCGGCCCACGGGACCTCGCCCCTCTTTGATATCCGGTACTATACCCAGTATGATACTCAGTGAAGAGCTACTGGGAGGCTGACGATGAGTGTGCGGCACGCGCTACTGGCGCTGCTCAGCGAGGGACCCAAGTACGGGCTCCAGCTGCGCGAGGAATTCGAGGCCCGCACCGGCGAGGTCTGGCCGCTCAACGTCGGCCAGGTCTACGCGACGCTGCAGCGGCTCGAGCGCGACGGCCTGGTCGCGGCGGCCGGCGAGGACCCGGTCAGCGAACCGGGCACGCAGGGGGCGCCGCAGAAGGCGTACGAGATCACCGAGGTCGGCTCGGCCGAGCTCGCCCAGTGGCTGCGGGTCCCGCCCGACCAGTCCACCCCGCCGCGCGATGACCTGGTGATGAAGATCCTGATCGCGATCCGGATCCCGGGCACCGACGTGTACGAGGTCATCCAGGCGCACCGCCGCTACCTGGTCCAGCTCATGCAGGAGTGGACCAGGCTCAAGGGGGACGCGCCCGGGGCCGAGGACGACGGGGGCGGCCCGGGCGACCTGGCGTTCGGCCTGGTCGTGGACGCCGAGCTCTTCCGGCTCGACTCCGTGGTGCGCTGGCTCGACGCGGCGGAAGGCCGGCTCCGGCGGGCCGCGGCTGACGGCCGGCTGACGGCCGCCCCCGCGAGCGCGTCGGCCGCGTCGGCCGCGTCGGGTGCGTCGGCCGCGTCGGGTGCGGCCGCCGAACCGGTCGCGGTGCTCCGCCGCCGGATCGGGGGCGGGCGATGAGCGTGCTCGAGCTGCGGTCGATCTCGAAGGTCTACGGCAAGGGCGCCGCCGAGGTGCAGGCGCTGCGCGACGTCTCCCTCACCGTCGCGGCGGGCGAGATGGTGGCCGTGATGGGGCCGAGCGGGTCCGGCAAGTCCTCGTTGCTCACCATCGCCGGCACCCTCGAGGAGCCGACATCGGGGGCGGTGCTGATCAACGGCGAGGACGTGCACGCGATGTCGGGCGGCGCGAAGGCGCGGGTGCGCCGCCGCACGATCGGCTACGTCTTCCAGGACTTCAACCTGCTGCCCGGCCTGACCGCGGTGGAGAACGTGGCGCTGCCGCTCGAACTCGACGGCACCTCCATGCGCCGCGCCTACCTGGCCGGCGCCAAGGCCCTGGAGGCGCTCGGGCTGGCCGGCCGGGCCCGGGCGTTCCCCGACCAGCTCTCCGGGGGCGAGCGGCAGCGGGTCGCGATCGCCCGCGCCACCGTCGGTGAGCGGCAGCTGCTGCTGGCCGACGAGCCGTCCGGCGCCCTCGACTCGGCCAACGGCGAGGGCGTCATGCGGCTGATCCACGCCGCCTGCAAGCGCGGCGTCGCCGCCGTCGTCGTCACCCACGACGCGCAGCTCGCGTCCTGGGCCGACCGCGTGATCTTCCTGCGCGACGGCCGCCTGGCCGACCAGACCGCGGCGCCGGCCGGCCCCGAGTCGCTGCTGGAGCGGCCGTCATGAGCATGCTGGCCTACGACCGCCCGGACCGGGTCCGCGAGCCCGCCGACCCCGGGCGCGCCCCGGCGGCCCGGCGCGCGCTGCTGCACTGGGGGCTGCGGCTGCTGCGCCAGGAGTGGAAGCAGCGGGTCATCATCGTCGCGCTGATCGCGGTGGCGACCGCGGCGATGATCCTCGGCACCAACGTCGCCTCGGCCACCCCCGGCACCCCCAACGCCGGCATCTACGGCACCTCCTCCACCCTGGTCGTCCTCAACGGGAACACCCCGCACCTGGCCGCCGCGGTCGGGAAGATCACCAAGGCCTACGGCCCGGCCAGCGTGGTCGACGACCGGACGCTGCCCACCGGCATCGCCGGCGGCGCCGACCTGCGTGCCCAGGACCCGGACGCCTCCTACACCCGGGTGCTGCTCGCGCTCGACTCCGGCCGCTACCCGGCCGGGGCCGGCCAGGTCGCGGTCACCGACGGCCTCGCCCGGCTCTACGGGCTCGCGATCGGCTCTCGCTGGCACCCGCCCGGCAGCGGCGGCGGTGCCAGCGGCGGCACCCGCACGGTCACCGGCATCGTCGAGGACCCGTCCAACCTGAACGACCAGTTCGCGCTCGTGGCCCCCGGCCAGCTCAGCCAGCCCGGCCAGGTCCGGATCTTCCTCGGCGTGAGCGCCCTGTCCTCGGCCGTGTCGGACTCCGGCGACATCATCCCGGCCAGCGCCAGCGTCTCGTACCCGCGGTCCCCCGACAGCCCCTTCGACCCGGCCGACATCGTGCTGATCGTCTCAGTACTCGGCCTGGCCTTCATCGGCCTGGTCGCCTCGGCCGCGTTCACCGTGATGGCCCAGCGCCGGCAGCGGGCGCTCGGCATGCTCGCCTCGCTCGGCGCGACCGGGGGCGACGTCCGGTTCGTGCTGATCATGGACGGCGCCATCGCCGGCCTGCTCGGCGCGGTCATCGGGACCGTGCTCGGGTTCGCCGGCTGGTTCTGGTACTACCCGCACCTGGAGATCGCCACCGCGCACCGCACCGACCCGCTCAGCCTGTCCTGGGCCACCCTGGTCATCGGCGTGATCCTGGCCGTCGCCACCGCCGTCATCGCCGCCGCCTGGCCCGGCCGGGCGGTCAGCAAGGTGCCCACCGTGGCCGCGATCTCCGGCCGGGTGCAGCCGCCGCAGCGGATCTCCCGTTCCATCAGGCGCGGCCTGATCTGGGGCGCGGCCGGCCTGTTCGCGATGGCCGCCTCGGGCGGGTGGGGCGGCGGCCCGGGCGGCGGCACCCGGCTGCTCATCCCGGCCGGGCTGATCGCCTGCGTCATCTCCTGCGCGCTGCTCGCGCCGTTCTTCGTCGACGTGCTCTCGCGGCTGGCCGCGCGCGCCCCCCTCGCCACCCGGCTGGCCCTCCGCGACCTGGAACGGTACCGGTCCCGGTCGGGCGCGGCCCTGGCGGCGGTCTCGTTCGCGGTGTTCCTCGCGGTGGTCGTCACGGTCATCGCCAGCTTCCGGTTCGACGACGCCCTCGACTACGTGGCCCCCAACCTGACCAGCAGCCAGCTCATCCTCTACGCGCCGGGCAACGACCCGGCCCAGTTCCAGTCCGGCCAGTTCACCCCGGCGGCCAAGCTCGCCGCGACCAGGCAGCAGGCGGCCGCCATCGCCGCGCAGCTGGGCGCGCCGGCCCCGCTCGAGCTCGACATGGCGATCTCCCCGAACGTCGCCGAGCCCGGCAGCCCGACCCAGAACCAGTCCGCGTCGATCATCCCCTTGAGCGGCAACCCCGGCAGCGGCTTCTCCGGCCAGCTCTACGTGGCCACCCCGGGCCTGCTCAAGACCTACGGAATCACCCAGGCAGAGGTGAGCCCGGCGGCCGACATCCTCACCATGCGACCGGGGCTGGCCGGCGCGGGCCTCCTCGCGCTCGTCGCCGGCCGGTACTTCGCCCTCCCGGCGAACGCGCCGCCCTGCCCGACCGGGGACTGCATCCTGCGGCCGCTGATCCAGACGATCTCCGCGCTGCCGTCCGGCGAGCACGCGCCGAACACGGTCATCACCGAGCGCGCGGTCAAGGCCCTCGGCATGCGGACGGTCCCGGTCGGCTGGCTCATCCAGGCCCCGGCCGCGCTCACCGCCCCGCGGATCAACGCGGCCCGCCAGGACGCGCTCGCCCTCGGCACCACCATCGAGACCAAGTCCGGTCAGCTCAGCCTGGGCGAGATCAGCGAGTACGCCACCATCGGCGGCATCGTGATCGCGCTCGGCGTCCTGGCCCTGACCGTCGGGCTGATCCGCGGCGAGACCGCGAACGACCTGAGGACGCTCACCGCGGCCGGGGCCAGCGCCCGGATCAGGCGCGCGCTCACCGGCGTCACCGCGGGCGCCCTCGCGCTGCTCGGCGCCGTCCTCGGCACGGTGGCCGCCTGCCTGGCCTGCCTGGCGTTCGCGCACGCCGACGTCACCGCGACCTTCGGGAACGTGCCGTGGGCCGACGTCGGGCTGCTCGTCATCGGCATGCCGCTGGCCGCCGCGGCGGCGGGCTGGCTCCTCGGCGGCCGCGAGCCGTCCGGGGCCGCCCGCCGGCCCCTGGAATAAAAAAGATAACAGCAAGAAGCGACGCGGCGGCCGGACACGCCGGGAAAATCCCGGATTCCCGGCTGTCGCGGCGCTATCGTGTGTTTTCGTGACCGAGGCGCCTGCGTTCAGCGTGGTGGCGGATGTCGCGATCGTGAAGGGTGAGACGCCGGCCGGCGACCGGACCTGGCTCTCGTTCCCCGACGGGACCGCGCGCCGCGTGGTCGTCCACGTCAGCCACGACCTCCCGCACCTGGTCGTCGAGTCGGTGTTCGGCCTCGACGACGGCCTGTGGGGGACCATGGCCGAGGGCGGGTTCGCCCCCGCGGCCCGCGCGGTGACCAGGCGGAACGCGCGGATCAGGCTCGTCACCGACGCGCCCTTCGACGAGATCGCCGCCCGCACCTGGCCGGCCCACACGGTGGCCAAGGCGGCCGTGAACGCCGTGCTCAACCGGTGGGGCGACGGCCCGGACACGCCGGCCGGGGTGCGGCGGCGGATGGCCGGGTACGGCCCCGAGGCGGCGTCGCTCGCCAAGCGGCTGTCCGACGAGGAGATCAGGACCGCCGCCGCCGGGGTGCGGCGGCTCTACCGGGAGTGGGCCGAGCTGCCAGTCGGCGGCACGCTGCGCGTCACCTGGCCGTTGCATGACAGCCTGCTGCGACTGCTGTGATACTTGCTCGGTACCTGGCCAGGCCCGGAACCGAACGTCACCGGACGGCCGGCGGCCATTGGCCCGCCGTTCATCCCCGTGTTTACCGGATCCTTCATCCTTCCGGGCAATGGCAACTACCGTTACTACCTCAACGCTGGCATCATGGCCGGTGACCATGAATGACACCGCACCGGGTACGGGCCGCCGGCCCGCCGTTGACCGCCGTGCCCGCGGGAACCGGCGTTGAGCACCGGCGCGCGGGCGGGGGAACTGCGCGTCATGATCGTCACCGATCAGTACGAGCCCATGGTCGGCGGCGTGCCGACCGTCACCCGGGAGCTGGCCCGGGGCCTGGCCGAGCGCGGTCACGCGGTCGCGGTCGTCGCCCCGAGCCCGGGCAGGCGCGGCCGGACCGCCGCGGCCGGCCTGGTGACCGTGACCTTCCGCGGCTCGGTGCGCTGGCCCTGGTACGAGGGCCAGCGGCTCGGCCTGCTGCCGGCCGCCGCCGCCCGTCGGCTGATCGCCGCCTTCGCGCCGGACGCCGCCCACATCCACTCGCCGCTGACGCTCGGCCGCGCGGCCAGGCCCGCCGCCCGGCGGCGGCACGTGCCGGTGGTCTACACGAACCACTACCTGCCGGCCAACGTGCACCCGTCGTCGCCGGAGACCGCGCCGGCCCGGCCCCGGTCGCGGGCCGCCGCGATCTCCGGCACCGTCGCCGACGCCGCCGTCGACACGGCCTTCTACGGCTACCTCACCGGCTTCGCCAACCGCTGCGACCGGGTGACGGCGCCGACCGCGACGGCGCTGCGGCTGCTGCGCGACCACGGGCTGCGGGCACCGTCCCAGGTCGTGTCGAACGGCGTTGACCTGGACGCCTTCGCCCCCGGCCCGCCCGACCAGGAGCTGCGCCGCCGGTACGGGCTGCCGGATGGCCGGCCGGTCGTCCTGTCGGTCGGCAGGCTCAGCCCGGAGAAGCGCGCGGACGTGCTGATCGAGGCGGCCGCCCGGCTCGCGGGTCCCGAGGCGGTGCTCGCCCTCGCCGGGACCGGCCCGGACTCCGGCCGGCTCCGGGCACTCGCGGAACGCCTCGGCGTGTCCGCGCGGGTCCGGTTCCTCGGCTTCGTCCCCGGCGCCGACCTGCCCGGCCTCTACCGGCTCGCCGACGTGTTCGCGATCGCGTCGCAGGCCGAGCTGCAGTCCCTCGTCACCATGGAGGCGATGGCCAGCGGGCTGCCGGTGGTGGCCGTCGACGCCGGGGCGCTCGGCGAGCTGGTGCACGCGGGCGAGAACGGCTTCCTGACGCGCCCGGGCCCGGTCACCGCGGAGGCCGCCGCGATGGCGGACTGCCTGGACCTGCTCGGCCGCGACCCCGCGCTGCGCGGGAAGATGTCGAAGGCGTCACTGCGGATCATCGGCCCCCACGACCGGGATCGCGTGCTCGCCCGGTGGGAATCCATCTACCGCGCGCTAGCCGGACGCGGGACAGCGGAACAGAAGGACCAGACAAAGGTGTGCGATGGCCAGCCCTGAACAGCATCCCCTGCCATTGCTTTTTCTCATCGGGGACACCGGCGGCGGGCACCGCAGCGCCGCCGCCGCGGTCCAGCAGGCCCTCGACGGCGCCGCGCCCGGCCGGTTCGAGACGGTCACCTGTGACGCGCTGCGCGGCCCCGACGTGTTCTGGCTGCAGCGCTGGTGGTCCGGGCTCTACGGCCCGTGCATCCGGCTCACGCCCTGGCTGTGGTGGTCGTTCTGGCGCTCGAGCCAGTCGCCGCGGATGCTCTACCTGGCCCGGCACACGCTGATGGGCGCGGTCTACGGCAGCGTCGCCCGGGCCATCCAAGCCTCCCAGCCCGCGCTGATCGTCGTGTTCCACCCGATGACCACCGATCCCGCCGTCCGCGCCCGCAACCGCGGCGGCGTCGGCGCCCAGGTCGTCACCGTCATCACCGACCTGGTGACCGCGCACCTGTCCTGGCGGGACGCCCCGGTCGACCGGGTGGTCGTGCCGTCCGCCGCGGTCGCCGACAGCTTCGCCCGGGACGGCGTGCCGCCGGAGCGGTACGTGCCGCTCGGGCTGCCGGTCGCCGCCGAGTTCTGCCGGCCGCCGCTGAACGGGGCCGAGCGCGCGGACCTCAAGCGCCAGCTCGGGGCGCGCGGCAAGTTCCTGGTCGTGCTGACCGGCGGCGCGGAAGGCTCGGGCGGGCTGCACCGCCGGGCCACCGCCATCCTGCGGCACTGCGAGGACGTGGACGTGGCCGTCATCTGCGGCCGGAACCGGTCGCTGCGGCGGCGGCTGGGCAAGCTCGCCGCGCGGGCCGGCGACGGCCGGCTCACCGTGCACGGCTTCATCGACAACATGGCCGACTGGCTGCGCTGCGCCGACGTCGTGGTCGGCAAGGCCGGCCCGGGCACGATCGCCGAGGCCACCTGCTGCGGTGTCCCGCTCGTGCTCACCTCGTACGTGCGCGGCCAGGAGAAGGGGAACATCAAGTTCGTCACCGACGCCGGCGCCGGGCTGTACGAGCCGCGGCCCCGGCAGCTGGCGGCCGAGATCGGCCGCCTGCGCCGCGATCCCGCGGCCCTGCAGGCCATGCGGGACGCGTCGGCGGGAGCCGGCCGCCCCCGGGCCGCGACCGACATCGCCCGCCTCATCGCGGACCTCCTCGGGCCTGCCGCCGAGGCCGCCGCCGCCGAGACCGCCGCCGAGGCGGGCGGCTGGCCCGACGAGAACGCGCTGCTGCCCGCGCTCGTGGCCGCGCGCCCGCAGCCGAAAAAGATCTTTTCCTTTTCGCGAACGAACGCGGCTGACTCATAACCCGAGACTTAGGCCCTCAATCGTCACAGAAGCCTCGCGGCGCCCGGCTATTCTCCGTCCGCTATGCGGCATAAGAAGAGTATTGCGCAGACCCTCCCGGAACCCGCAGGTCCTAGGTGCGCGGCCGCTGGCCCGGCATCCTTTGATGCCATAAGCGTGCTGGCGCCGCATCGATATGCGTCATTTGACCGATGTCTTTTGGCGCAATTCGCAGCACCATATGACCCGCGTCATGCGCGCGTCACTCCACTCACGATTACTGGTTACTACCTCAGGTCTCGCCGAATGCGGCGGGCGCGGCCAGGGGGGAACGCGAGGAGCAGTCCGTGTTCGCTCACGCCCAGTCCGGGGCCGCATCGTTCGCCGCAGCCATGAGGCTCTTCCGGACCTACCCGCTCGCCGTTTCGCCGTGGTTCTACGACGGCTGGCAGCAGCGGTCCCTCGTCCTGTACCACGGGGGCGGCTTTTTCGTGCTCAGCCAGGATCCGGCCGACCACTTCATACTCCGGCCCTGGGGCGACGGGGACTACCAGGAGATCCGGCCGGTCGAGCCGGTGCCCGCGGTCGTGTTCGAGATCCTGACCGAGGGAATGCCGGTCCCGCGCGACGGCGCGCTGCTCGCCTGGATCTGCGACCGGCAGGCGTCCGTCCTGCTGTCGGCGTATCACGGGCACCCGGGCGGCCCGCAAGTCCGGGTGCTGCCGCTGGTCGGCAGCGAGCCGCTGCAGTGGCCCGCGTTCACCGCGCGGCCGCTCGACGACGGGCGGCTGTGGGAGTACCTGGACCGCGGCGACCTGGTGGACCTCGCCCCGATGCTCACCCAGGGGGAGGGCAACGCGTTCTGGGTGCCCTCGCAGAACCGGGACCGGGCCGGCCAGGCGCACGGCTGCGTCGTCATCGGGCAGAGCCTGGCCGCCGAGGAGTTCTGGCTGCCGGCTGGCGTCTACATGGATCACTGGATGCTCCGCGAGGGCGTCCCCGCCCCGCCCGCCCGGCACCTGCTCGCCCTGCCGGGAACGGTTGACCTCTCGCGCCGGCTGGCCCTTACGGCCGGGGTCTGACCGCCCGCAGGGTGAAGGTGTGGGGGAGGCGGGCCGGGTTGTCGGCGAGCCGCCACTCGCCGCCCCCGATCATCGTCATCTTGCCGTCGATGGCGTTCCACGGGACGCTGTCGTGCTCGGTCAGCCCGGCCAGGACGAGGCCGGCGCCGAGCACGGCGCTGACGATCTAGTCGGACTGCTCCAGGGCGGCACGCATGGGGCGGAACTTGGCGTGGGTCTCGGCCAGTTCGGCCGCCGGGTCGGAGTCGGCCACGATGCCGCCGCCGGCGAACAGCCGCGCCCGGTTCCCGTCCAGCTGGGCGCAGCGAAGCGCGATGCACCACTCGCCGTTGCCGTCGGCGTCGATCCAGCCGACCGGGCCGGCGTAGCGTTCCCGGTCCATCGACTCGAGCTCGCGGATGACCTCGACCGCCAGGGCCGTCGGGGTCCCGCCGACGGCGGCGGTGGGGTGCGCCGCCGCGGCGATGGCGAGGGCGGAACGGGTGGCCGCCAGGGTGCCGTTGACCCGGGTGCCGAGGTGCTGCACGTTGGCCAGCCTGATCAGCTCCGGCTGCGGCGCGACGTACATGGCCTGGCAGAGCGGGGCGAGGGCGTCGCGGAGGGACGCGCTCGCGTATTGGTGCTCCTCGTTCTCCTTGGCCGAGCTGAGCAGGCCGCGGGCCAGTTCCGCGTCCTGGGCCGGGGTGCCGCCGCGCGGCGTGGTGCCCGCCAGGACCAGGGAGGTGACCTCCCAGCCGTCCCGGCGGATGAGCAGTTCCGGCGTGGCCCCGACCAGGCCGTCGCAGGCGAAGGTGAAGCAGCCCGGGTACCGGGCGGCCAGCCTGCGCAGCAGCACCCGCGCGTCGATCGGGCCGTCGGCCGAGGCGTACATGTCCCGGGCGAGCACGACCTTCCGCAGTTCGCCCGAGTGCCTGATCCGGCTGACCGCCTCGGCGACCGCCTGCTCCCACTCGATCCCGGACAGCGAACCGTCGTTCCAGCGGATGCCGGCCGGCTCGACCAGTTCCTGGAAGGGCACCGGCGCCTCCGCCGGGCCGATGGTGGTCAGCCAGGCGTTCCCGGTGCCGTCCCGGCCGAGGATGGTGCGGGGCACGATGAGCACCGATCCCTCGGACGCGTCATCGAAGGTGAAGGTGCCGAAGGCGACCAGGCCGGACCCCCGGCGGCGTACCTGGTCGTCGATGTCCGCGCTGTCCACGACCTCGCGCAGCCATTTCTCGCCGGCGGTGAACCGGTCCGGTCCCGCGGGCACGGTGACCCGGGTGGCCTCGCCCCAGCCGACGAGGCCCGCGCCCCGCCGGACCCAGGCGAGGGCGGCGGGGACCGGGATCTGGCCGAGGAACCCGTCGCCGGGGTCGGGGACGGGCACGCTGCGCACCAGCAGTCGTCCGCCGCGGTCCTGGCTGAGATCGCTCTGGTTCCGGTACGGCTCAGTCATAACAGGCAATTCTAGTGGGGCCGTCGGGGGCCGGCGGCGCTGCCCGACTGCTCGCTCCCGGTGAGCAGTT
>Ga0302314_10002967_pt1 | contig 31437 bp, 30 predicted proteins | sample III_Palsa_N2_3_FD_200533 | JGI IMG/M metagenome (GOLD analysis project Ga0302314, IMG submission 200533) | Peat permafrost microbial communities from Stordalen Mire near Abisko, Sweden - III_Palsa_N2_3 | ecosystem: Environmental > Terrestrial > Soil > Palsa > Peat permafrost | place: Sweden... | reverse complement strand
CCACTACGGCAAAGCCCATCAGCTGCCGACCGGGACTCTTCTGCTGCTGCGTGAAATTCATCCCATTCTCCTCCTCCGCCCGCCCTCTCGCGGGAGAGTTTCGAGCGCAACGAATTTCGCCGTCGTTACCGTACGACAGGCGAACACGCAATCGTTTAAGCGAAAGTCTGCTTCCCCTGGTCTCGGCCCAGGAAAACCGTCAAAAACCGCGATGCCGTAACGACTTCGCTGGCTTTCCGGTGGGCTCGCCCCAGGTTTATCCTGGGCATTTTCGGCATCTTCGCATCCGGACCGGTCCGGACCACGCGCTGCGGCGCGCAATTTTCGGATCGATCCGTGGCGAGAGGGCGAAACTTTCTTCGCGGGGTCTTGATGACGCCGACGCAAACAACCGGCGTTGCACGGCCGACGACGGTCGCGCCGCGTTCGATCGAGGGGTTGCTGTACTGGCGTTGCTGTCTCAAGAACCGATATCCAAATCCCGGCAGCATCCTTGCGGCCTGCCCAAAATATTTAGCGTCGTCCCTGACCGGAAACGCTTGTTGCCGGTATTCGGGATCAATGCGGGGGTTTGGGGCCCGTCCACTAATCGTGATGCCGACGCCGCTCTTCGGAAGAGCAAACGCCATGCGCTACGGTCATGGGCTGGGTCCGCGGGGCGCATTATGCCATCTTCATGACAAAAGTCGCCCAGATTTCATGCGGAATCACGATGAATTTGCGATTCGCCTCCTTTCACGGCGCAACCTTGCATAATATTTCGGACCCCCGATCAGGAAATTACGGATTATTTCCGATTCCGACGATTTTGGCGATTTGACATCTGCCGATTATCAGTGTGGAAGCCGCAAATTCGCCGAGTATAGACGGCGAATTGCCGACCTGATGGCACGGCCATGGGCGACATTGTGACCGTTGTTCGGGACCGCCCATGCGTTGCGGCCATACCCGCCCCGCGATTTTGTGGCACTGCGGCAACACCCCGGAACTACCTCCCTACCGACCCGACTGCGCCTATTGTCACGAACGAAACTTTCCGGAAATCTTTGTAACAAGGGAGTTACAAGAATTCCTGTTCGCCTAGCGATCCATCAACGGCCTCGGCCGGGGGGATGGGTCGCTTTTCCCGCAAGGGAGGGGGTCGTTCTAAATGAGCATTGTAACGAGGGGGTCTGGGTCCTTGACACTAAAGAACCGACTTTCCGGTACAGTCGCCGTCTTGGCGCTGCTACCGGTTTTCGCCGCGGTTCCTGCGCTGGCACAAAGCGCGCCGCAAACTGAAACCATCGAGGTGACCGGTTCGCGTCTGAAGAACTCCGACGCGGAGAGCGCCAATCCGATCACGATCGTCTCGAGCGAAGATATCGCCAAGGAAGCGGCGACTTCGGTCGAAGAGATCCTGATGAAGCTGCCGTCGGTCGACTTCACCGGCGGTATCACGGCCAACACGTCGAACGGCGGTGTCGGTGCGTCCGAGGTCAGCTTGCGCAACCTGGGTCCGCAGCGCACGCTCGTGCTGTTGAACGGCCAGCGCTTTCCGTTCACAGACACGCAGGGGACGGCCGACGCGGTCGACCTCAACAATATCCCCGTAGCGATCATCGATCATATCGAAGTGCTGCGCGACGGCGCTTCGTCGATCTACGGTGCTGACGCCATCGGCGGCGTCATCAACATCATCACCAAGCAGCATTTCAACGGCGTCGAAGTCGGCGGCTCGGTCGGCGAGACCAGCTACGGCGACGGTCTGCGCCATCAGGTTTATTCGACCGTCGGCGCCGATTTCGACCGCGGCAACATCCTGATCAACGTCGGCACCGACCACACGGACGGCCTGTCGCAGGCCTCGCGTGCCTGGGCCAATACCCAGCATCCGACCGCCGACTACAACAGCTACGACGAAATCTCGAGCCGTATCACCGGTGCGATCGGCGATATCGGCGGCACGAAGTACTATTTCGGTAATGGCGGCATCAACAATCCAATCCTGTCGTCCAATTCCTATACGTTGGGCACGACTCAGATCTCGCCGGGCGTCTATACCGGCGGCGGCATCAGCCCGGGCGATATCGCGATTGCGGGCGTCGGCACCTATTTCAACTTCCTGCCGACCCAGGGTCTGACGGCCGGTCTCGACCATCAGCAGATCAACTTCACGACCCACTATGATCTGACGCCCGACATCACGGCCGTGATCGAAGGCTTCTACACCGATCGCCAGTCGAACGAGTTCTTGAACCCGGAACCGCTCGGCTACAACGTGACGACGCCGCAGTTCCCGAACGGCCTCTATGTGACGCCGACCTACGTCAACAGCGCCGGCCAGACGGTTGTCAACCCGTACAACCCGACCAATGCGGCGAATGCGGCAGCGCTCTATGGTGCCGCCAATGTCGGCACCGACGTGCCGATCCTGACCCGCCGGTTCGAGAACGGTCCGCGCTACTACACCGACGACGTCAACACCTATCGTATCCGCACCGCCCTGCAGGGCACTCTGCTGGGCAAGTACGACTGGGAAGTCGGTTACATGTACGGCAAGTCGTCGGCGACCTATAACGTCGCGAACGAAGCCAACTTCTACAAGCTCAGCCAGGAAATGGGCATCAATCCCTGCGGCTCGTCGCCGGGTTGCTCGATCGCCAACTTCTTCGGCTACAACACGCTGACCCCGGCCCAGGCCAAGTATTTCGCGTTCACCAATACGGACACGAGCGAATACACCGAGCAGACCGCCTATGGTCACATCGGCGGCACGGTCTATCAGCTGCCGGCCGGCCCGTTGGGCGCGGTCGTCGGTTTCGAATATCGTCCCGACACGCTGTTCGACCGTCCGGACTCGATCACGGCACAGGGCGATGGCGCCACCTACTCGCTGCCGACGTCGGGCAGCTACGCCACCTCGTCGGGCTATGTCGAGTTGAACGCACCGCTGCTGTCGAACCTGCCGTTCGTCAAGATGCTGACGGCCGATACGACTGCGCGGTACGACTACAACACCACCTTCGGCAAATCGATCACCTACAAGTTCGGCCTCGACTACGCCATCAACGACGATTGGCGTCTGCGCGGCAGCCGGTCGACCGGCTTCCGTGCACCGCAGCTCCGCGAACTCTATAGCGGTGGTGCCCAGGGTCAGGTCGGCGGCAGCGACGTTTGCGCGACCGGTCAGGCCTATGCCAACAGTGCGGCCTGCTTGGCCTCGCTTCCGGCTGGCGTGACCACCGCTCAGTTGATCGCGGGCGATCAGGTGACCGAGGCGACCGGCGGCAATCCGCAGCTGCATCCGGAAACCTCGCAGGAATGGACCATCGGCGGCGTCGCGACCCCGCATTGGATCCCGGGTCTGTCGGTCTCGACCGATTTCTATACGGTCCTGATCCGCAACGAGATCGGTGCGTATGATCCGAACTCGCTGCTGGCCGCATGCTTCGGCGGCGTGCCCTACCTGGTCAGCCAGCAGGTCGCGTGCCAGCTGGTCGGCCCGCGTACCTCGACCGGCGCCCTCGGCCCGATCAAGGCGATCAATGCCAACATCGGTGAAGAAAACACCGACGGCATCGACATCGACCTGAACTACGGCATCGACGCCGCCAAGCTGTACATCCCGGTCCCGGGTCACCTGACCTTCAACGGCCAGGTCAACTATCTGCTGAGCGACAACACCTCCGCCGGTGGCGTTACCCAGCAGCAGGCCGGCACGTTCTCGGGTGCGAACGGCGAGCCCCGCTTCAAGGCGTTGGCGAACCTGCAGTATGCCCAGGACAACTGGTCGGTTGGTTGGACCACCCGCTACTACGGCGGTCTGAAGGCGGCGCCCGGTACGGTCACGCCGGATCCCGCGGTTGCCGCGAACTACGATGCCAACGGCAACCTGGTGTCTTGCGCCGCCAGCGTCAGCCCGAAGGGCTGCGGCGACTGGGAAGGCAACGAAGCAGCTGGTGTCTTCTATCACGACATCAGCGGCACCTATCAGTACAAGAACGTCAAGCTGACGGTCGGCGTCGACAATCTGTTCGACAAGGATCCGCCGTTCCTCTACCCGGTCGATCAGTCGAATGCGCCCAGCTCTGCTGGTTACGACTTCACTGGCCGCTTCATCTACATGAAGGTCTCGGTCAAGTTCTAAGCCGATCTAAGACCTGGAGCGCCATTCCTCGCGAAGAGGGGTGGCGCTTCTCGACCCCGACGACGAACGGCGCGAGGCCCCAGGGCTTCGCGCCGTTTTCTTTTTGGCCGGATCCGAACCGCGGCGATCCCGCCCACACGATGTTTCAGTCGGTATCTCCCCGGAGATGGCGGAAATCCTCGCGAACCATGCTGTTCGAGCGCTGGAATGCTCTTCTGTCCGGGTTATTCCATTCATATATTTCTCAGTTATTTCAAATGTAAAATAAAGAAAATATTTGAAATCCACGTAAAAAAACAAAATGACCTCGATATAAAAGCAAGTTAGTCAATATTATTTCAAATAAAAATCCATAAAAAGACTCATTGAAGTCGGTGTTGTTTTTGGGATTGCTTGGGCGAGGGGTGCCGGTTCGGCGCTCATCTCGCTGGCCGATGGCGAGGTCTGGGGGCAGCACGCCATCGCCGATTCCTTGGGGGAATCATTCCATGAACAACGCAAACAGGGGGTCTATGTCCGTGACATCGACATTGAGAAAACGGCGGCTCGGCTCGGTCGTCATGCTGGCCATTCCGCCGCTCATGCTGGCGGCGACGGCCTACGCACAGAGCGCGCCGCCGGCCGAAACCATCGAAGTCACCGGGTCACGTATCAAGAATACGGACGCCGAGAGTGCCAATCCGATCACAGTCGTCACCAGCGAGGATATCGCGAGGTCGGCATCGACCACGGTCGAAGAGATCCTGCGCAAGCTGCCGGCGGTCGATTTCGCCGGTGCCGCGACCGTCAACAGCAACAACGGCGGCCTCGGCGCCTCCCAGGTCAGCCTGCGCAACCTGGGTCCGCAGCGCACGCTCATTCTGTTGAACGGCCAGCGCTTCGTGATGACCGATGCCCAGGGCACGGCCGATGCGGTCGATCTGAACAATATCCCGGTCTCGATGATCGATCACATCGAAGTGCTGCGGGATGGCGCTTCGTCGATCTATGGCGCGGACGCGATCGGCGGCGTCATCAACATCATCACCAAGCAGCATTACAACGGCGTCGAAATCGGCGGCGGCGTCGGCATGACCAGCTATGGCGACGGCCTGAAGCACAATGTTTATTCGACCGTCGGGGCCGACTTCGACCGGGGCAACATCCTGATCAACGTCAGTGAGGATCACACCGACCCGATCATGAATTCGGCCCGCTCCTGGGCGGTGTCGGAACATCCGGAGGCCGATTACAACAGCTACGACTCGCTCTCGAGCCGCGTTACCGGCGCCGTCGCGACGATCAACGGGACCAAGTATTATTTTGCCAGCGGTCTGTCGTCGGGAATCCTGGCGAGCGATGCCTATACGCTCGGCAAGGAAATCAGCCCCGGCGTCTATAGCGGCGGCAGCCTGGCGCCGGGCGATCTCGCGATCGCCGGCGCCGGTGTCTATTACGATTATCTGCCGCAGGAAGGGCTGACGGCGGGATCCGATCACACGCAGTTCAGCTTCACGTCCCACTACGACTTGGCGCCGAACGTCACGGCCGTGCTCGAGGCCTTCTATACGGATCGTCAATCGTCCGAGCAGCTCGCACCGGAGCCCTGGGGCTCGAACGTCCTGACGCCGCAGTTTCCGAACGGGCTCTATGTCGCGGCGAACTACATCGACAGTTCGGGGGCGACGGTCGCCAATCCGTATAATCCGACCAACCAGTCCAACGCCTCGACGCTCTACGGCGCCACGAACCAGAACGTCTATATCTATAGCCGTTTGTTGAGCGGCGATCGCCAATATACCGACGACATCAGCACGACGCGTCTCAGGGCCGGTCTCGAAGGCACGCTGCTGGGCAAGTACGATTGGCAGGCCGGATATATCTATGGCGTGTCCGACGCCACCTACCGTGTCTCGAACGAGATCAATTTCTATCATCTGTCGCAAGAGCTGGGCATGAACGCCTGCGGCACGGAATCGGGCTGCTCGATCGCCAATTTCTTCGGCACGAACACGCTGACCGCCGCACAGCTCAAGTACCTCTACTATACCAACACCGATACCAGTCAGATCCAGCAGCAGATCGCCTATGGCAGCATTTCCGGGCCGGTGTACCAGTTGCCGGCCGGTCCGTTGACCATGGCGTTCGGGACCGAATATCGCGCCGACAGCATGTTCGACCACCCCGATTCGATCACGCAATCGGGTGACGGCGCGGTCTATTCCCAGGCGACCGAGGGCGGCTATGCCACGTCTTCGCTCTATGCCGAAGCCAATGTGCCGCTGCTGTCGAACCTGCCGTTCGTCAAGATGCTGACGGCGGATCTTTCCACCCGCTACGACTACAACACCACCTTCGGCCGGGCGCTCACCTACAAGGCCGGCCTCGACTATGCCATCAACGATGAGTTCCGCCTGCGCGGCAGCCAATCGACCGGCTTCCGGGCGCCGCAGGTCAAGGAACTCTATGCCGGCAAGTCGCAGACCAATCCGTCGGGTGCCAATCTCGATCCCTGTGCATCAGGCGGAGAGTTCTACCAAAGCACCACCTGCGAGGCAGCGCTCGCCAAGGTCGGCGCCTCGGACTCGACGGTGACCCAGGTGAGCCAGCTCACCGCCGAAACCGGCGGCAGTTCGAGCCTGAAGCCGGAGACGTCGCAATCCTGGTCCCTGGGGAGTGTCTATCAGCCGAAATGGGCGCCGGGTCTCTCGGTTACGGTCGATGCCTACGACATCCTGATTCGCAACGAGATCAGCCAATATGATCCGGAATCCCTGCTGCTCGCCTGCTACGGCAATGTGAAGTACCTGGTTTCCCAGGCGAAGGCCTGCTCGCTCGCCGGCGCGCGGGCGACCGGCACCGGCGATGTCGGCATCATCGATACGCTCAATGCCAATATCGGCGACGAGACCACCGACGGCATCGAGATCGATCTGGCGTACCAGACCGCGACCGAAAAGCTTGGTCTGCCGGCTTGGGGCAGCCTGACCTTCAACGGTCAGGCCGGCTATTTCCTGAGCGACACGGTCAATGCCAACGGCACGACGATCCAGCAGGCCGGAACCTTCAGCACGTCCACGGACTCGTCCGAGCCGCGCTGGAAGGCGCTGGTCAACGCGACCTTCGCCCGCGACCAATGGTCGTTCGGCTGGACGACGCGCTACTACGGTGGCGCCCACAATGTCGACGGCACCTCGGTTTGCGAATACAGCACGCTCGCCGACTGTACCGGATCGACCAAGGGCGCCGAGGATTACGAGGGCAATCACGTCAGCGGCATCTTCTACCACGACATCAATTTCTCCTATCAGTACAAGAACGCGAACTTTTCGGTCGGTGTCGACAATCTGTTCGACAAGGATCCGCCCTATGTCGGCGGCGCGCTCAACGCCAACTCGCTGGGCTCTGCCGGCTATGACTTCACCGGTCGCTTCATCTATATGAAAACGAGCGTGAAATTCTAAGCGGACCCATCGCCATCGCGGGTTTCGGGCGCGATGGCGATCGGACGAGAGGGGCGGCGCGGAGGCAGGTCTTCCGCGCCGTTTTTCCCGTCTCGGGCGCATTCTCCGCTTCGGATAAGCTCGGAATTCGTTCCGAAGAATGCTCGCGCCAGCACTCGGTTTTTCATGTAATTTCTTTTTGATGACATGCGACGAGCAAGCGTCTTGCCGCTGATAGTCATGTGCTGGTAATGAGCCGCTTATGAATCGTTGCAGCCGCTAGGCTTCGCACGATAGATAGAACAAGAACTCAATGTCCGATGCTTCTTGGAGGCCGGACGGCGTGCGCGTTTCCTTCGTGATCCAATAAGGCTTTGAGCCCAAGCGCGGCCGGTTGTCGCGTTCATGCCGAACCTTATGGCGATCGGGGGTCGTACGAGACCGCGGGAGAGGGCCAAACGACCCCATGTTGAGATATCTTTTGCGGCGCCTGCTCGTGTCGATCCCGACCTTGTTCGCCATCATCGCGATCTCGTTCTTCATGATCCGGATCGCGCCGGGCGGCCCCTTCGATGCGAACCGCAAGGCGACGCCCGAAGTGATGGCAAACCTCAACAAGGCCTATCACCTGGACGAGCCCCTGCCGGAGCAGTTCGGCCGCTATCTCTGGGGCGTTCTGCACCTGGATTTCGGCCCGTCGTTCAAATATCGCGACTATACGGTGTCCGAGCTGATCTTCCGCGGCTTCCCGATCTCGCTCGAAATCGGGCTCTGGGCGATGCTGATCTCATCGACGGTCGGCATCTTTCTCGGGACATTCGCGGCGCTGAAGCAAAACAGCGCCTGGGACTATACGGTCATGACCATCGGCATGACCGGCATCGCCGTGCCGACCTTCGTGACCGCGCCCATCTATCAGCTGGTGTTCGGCCTGGCTCTGGGCTGGCTGCCGGTCGCCGGCTGGGACGGCGGCTGGCAGCACAAGGTGCTGCCGGTGCTGGCGCTGTCGATCCCGAACATCGCCGCCATCTCGCGCCTGACCCGCGGCAGCATGATCGAATCGCTGCGCTCCAATCATGTGCGCACGGCGCGCGCCAAGGGCCTGGGCATCCGCCTGACGGTGACGCGCCACGCGCTCTTGGGCGGCTTGCTGCCGACCTTGGCGTATCTCGGGCCCGCCACTGCCGGCATCGTCACCGGCTCGGTCGTGATCGAGCGTGCCTTCGCCATCCCCGGCATCGGCCGCTATTTCGTCGAGGCGGCGTCCAACCGCGACTATACGCTGGTGATGGGCACCGTCATTTTCTATGGCGTGCTCATCATCATCGCCAATCTTGTCGTCGACCTCATGTATTCGCTGGTCGATCCGAAGGTGCGTTATGAGTGAAGCCGCGTTCGAACTGATCCACGAGACGGATCACGGCGCCACCGTCGCCGGCCGGTCGAAGCTCAAGGACGGCTTCGGCCGCATGCGCCGCAACCGGATGGCGATGGTCGGCCTGGTCGTGCTGGCGCTGATCGTGCTGGCCTGCGCGTTCGGGCCGTTCGTGCTGCCCGATCCGAACGCGTCGGATTTCGACAGCATCTCGATCCCGCCGACCCTGGTGAACGGCCATGTCTTCGGCACCGACGATCTGGGCCGCGACCTCTTGGCTCGCGTGCTCGAAGGTGGCCGGACCTCGCTGCTGATCGGCGTGCTCGCCACCATCGTCGCGATCACCATCGGCATCAGCTACGGCTCGGTCGCGGGCTTCTTCGGCGGTGCGGTCGATACGGTGATGATGCGCATCGTCGATGTGCTCTACAGCCTGCCGTTCCTGTTCTTCGTCATCATGCTGACCATGGTGCTGGGCCGCGGCATCGAATCGATCCTGATCGCGATCGGCGCGCTCTTATGGCTGACCATCGCCGTCATCGTGCGCGGCCAGACCTTGAGCCTGAAGCACAAGGAATTCATCGAGGCGGCGCGGGCCGGTGGCATGAAGCCGTTCGCGATCGTGCGCCAGCACATCATTCCGAACACGATCGGGCCGGTCATCGTCTACGCCAGCCTGCTGGTGCCGGAAGTGATCCTGGGCGAGAGCTTCCTCTCCTACCTGGGCCTGGGCGTGCAGGAGCCGCAATCCAGCTGGGGCACGCTGATCGACGGCGGCGCCCAGGCGATGGATACCGCCTGGTGGCAGCTGGTCGTGCCCGGCCTGTTCCTGGCCGCGACCCTGTTCAGCCTCAATTTCATCGCGGACGGCTTGCGCGACGCGTTCGATCCGAAGGACCGCTGACATGGCAAAGACGAATGCTGCCGTGCGGCCCGACGCGCGTCCGGCCGGCACTATCCTCGAGGTCCAGGATCTCAAGGTCGAATTCCGCACCGACAGCGGCAAGGTCGCGGCCGTCAACGAGGTCAGCTTCAAGCTGAATGCCGGCGAGATCGTCGGCATCGTCGGCGAATCGGGTTCGGGCAAGAGCCAGATCCTGATGAGCCTGATGGGCCTCTTGGCCAAAAACGGCGGTGCCTCCGGCAGCGTCAAGCTGCGCGGCCAGGAAATCCTGGGCATGAAGGACGAGGAGCTCGACAAGCTCCGCGGTGCCTCCATGTCGATGATCTTCCAGGACCCGATGACGTCGCTCAATCCGTTCCTGCGCGTCTCGACCCAATTGACCGAGGTGCTGGTCAAGCATCGCGGCATGGGCAAGGCCGAGGCGATGCAGCGGTCGATCGAGATGCTCGACGCGGTGTCGATCCCCGATGCGGCGAAGCGCATCCGGCTCTATCCGCATGAATTTTCGGGCGGCATGCGCCAGCGCGTCATGATCTCGATGGCGCTCCTGTGCCAGCCGTCGATCCTGTTCGCCGACGAGCCGACGACCGCACTCGACGTCACGGTCCAGGCGCAGATCCTGGACCTGATGAAGGATCTGGCCGCCGACCTCGGCACGACGGTGGTGCTGGTGACCCATGACCTGGGCGTGGTCGCCTCGCTGTGCGACCGCGTGATCGTGCTCTATGGCGGTCGCATCATGGAAAGCGGGCCTGCCGAGATCCTGTTCGAGGATCCGAAGCATCCCTACACGCGCGGTCTGCTGGCGTCGACGCCCCGGCTCGACGAGCAGACCCATGGCGAGCTGCACACGATCCCCGGCCAGCCGCCGGCGGTCGCCAAGGCGGCGCTCGGCTGTCCGTTCGAGCCGCGTTGCGAGTTCCGCGAGGCCCGGTGCAAGACCGTCCGCCCGATCATCCAAGACAACGGCACGCGCACGCTCGCCTGCCATGTGGTGTCCCTATGACCGCGCAGCCTCTGCTCAAGATCGAGGACCTCAAGGTCCATTTTCCGATGAAGCGCCGCAGCCTGTTCGGCGGCGAACGGCGCTGGGTCAAGGCGCTCGACGGCGTCAGCTTCGAGCTGGCGGCCGGCGAGACGCTCGGCATCGTCGGCGAGAGCGGCTGCGGCAAGTCCACGCTCTGCCGTGCCGTGCTGCGCCTGGTCGAGCCGACCGGCGGCCGCACCGTCTGGCTGGGCAAGGATTTCTCCGAGCTCGACGGCGAGGATCTCAGGCTCGAACGCCGCAACATGCAGATCATCTTCCAGGATCCGCTGGCCTCGCTCGATCCGCGCATGACCGTGCGCCAGATCATCGAGCGGCCGTTGCTGAACTTCCCGAACAAGGAAAACGCTGAGGAACGCCGGCGCCAGGTCGGCGACCTGATGGAGCTGGTGGGCCTCAACAAGGCCTGGATGGACCGCTATCCGCACGAGTTCTCCGGCGGTCAGTGCCAGCGCATCGGTATCGCCCGCGCGCTGATCCTGAAGCCCAAGCTCCTGGTTTGCGACGAGCCGGTCTCGGCGCTCGACGTCTCGGTCCAGGCGCAGATCATCAATCTCCTGATGAAGCTGCAGAGCCAGCTGGGTCTCAGCTATCTGTTCATCTCGCATAACCTGAGCGTGGTTCGCCACATCAGCCACCGCGTGATGGTGCTGTATCTGGGCAAGGTCATGGAGATTGCCGAGCGCGACGATTTCTATCGCCGGCCGCTGCATCCCTACAGCCAGGCCCTGATCTCGGCCGTGCCGCTACCCGATCCGAAGCTGGAGCGGACCAAGCCGCGCATGCGGCTCCAGGGCGACCTGCCGTCGCCGCTCAATCCGCCGTCGGGCTGCCCGTTCCGCACCCGCTGCCCGCGTGCGACCGACATCTGCGCCGCCGAAATGCCGGCATTGCGCGACTTCGGCTCGGGCCATGTCGCGGCCTGCCATCACATCGAAGTGTGAGGCGCCGATCCGGTATCTTTCCTCGCGCCGATCGGTGATCGGATCACTCGCACAATTTCAAGGCGCGAGCGACGCCAGGTATGCCACGACGTCGACGATCTGATCCGCACTCAGCGAACTTGCCGGCTTTTGCATCGGCGCTGTCGCGGGTCCGCTCCTGGCGCCGGATTTGATGTCCCAGATCGCCCGGGCAAGATATTGAGGGTTGCGCCCGGCTAGGGAGGGCGCTGCTCCAATACCTTTCAGAGTGGCGCCGTGACACGACGTGCAGGGTTGGCCTGCATGCTCGACCAGGGTCTTGCCGTGTTCGACCGCATCCCGCGGGACGTAGGCGACCGCCATTGCCGTCGGATCTCCCGTCCACATCTGGTCGAAATTTTCGGCGACGAGAACGACGCGACGGCCGATCGGCTCCAGCGCGCCTCCGGGCTCGACCGTCTGCCACCCCTCATGGTGAGCACTTGTGCGCGGAACGGTGTCGGTCTCGACCACCCGGACGAACGGCCGACGCTTGGGGATCGACGAAAAATAGGCCGCAGCGGCCTTGATCTCCGCCTCGCTCAGCTTGCCGGCAATCCCGGCCATATAAAGCTCTGGCGGCCGCGCTGCGACGCTGGAATGGCGTCTGCCGCTGGCGAACTCGTGAAGCTGCTCGACGATATAGGGGGATTTCAGCCCGACAAGCCCGGGAATGTTGAGAAACCCTTGGCCCTCGAACCCATGACAGCCGCCACATGCCTCAACCCCCCGATCCTTGGCACCATGCCGGACGAGATCGGGCGGGACCGGGTGATTCGCGGGAAGCCAGTCGACCGGCTCCTCCATTTCGTTGAGCTGCCCACCGGTATAGGTCAGTGGACTCCCGGCCACATGAAACGTGACGCTGGGCGGAAGTTCTGGAAGGGGCATCTTCTCGGGTGCAGCCGGATAAGCCCAGGCGATCGCCGCATCCTGCGACCAGGCCTGCGCGCCGAAGCTCGAAAGCACGACCGACAGCCCCAGACAGAAACTGGCCATACGCATAACGCATGCTCCCTGAAAATTTCAGCCGCCGTTCGCCTTACCCGCCGATCAGCCCATGCTTGCGCAGTTGTGCCCGGAGTTGGTGGTAAGTCATTTCCAGATATTTCGCCGTGTTTTTCTGATGATGCGCATTGGCTTCCAGCGCGCGCCGCAGCAGCTCGCGTTCGTAGAGCCGGATATGCTCGCAGAAATCATAGGACCCGGTCGGAATCGGAGCCGAGGCCGGTGCGACCGCGGCTGGCGCCTGTGGGGCAGGGGCCGCGACCGGTGTCGTTGCGGCGGCGGGTGCCAGGCTTTCGGCCGGGCGCCAGGGCGAGGCGAACGGGTCGAAGATGATCTCGTCGATCGGCTCTTCGAGATCGGTCGCGCGATAGATCGCCCGCTCGATCACATTCTTCAGCTCGCGCACGTTGCCCGGCCAATGATGGGTGTTCAGCTGGTCGATGGCGCGCTGGGTGAAGCCCGGGAACACGTCACGCTTCAGCTCCTTGGTCATCTCCAGCGCCATATGTTCGGCCAGCAGCTCCAGATCCTCCTGGCGATGGCGCAGCGGCGGCAGGGTCACGACATCGAAGGCGAGCCGGTCCAACAGATCGGCGCGGAACTTGCCGGCCGCCGCCATGGCCGGCAGATCGACGTTGGTGGCGGCGACCAGGCGCACGTCGACCCGCACGGTCTCGCTGCCGCCGACCCGCTCGAAGGTGCCATATTCGACCACGCGCAGGATGGTCTCCTGCACGGTCATCGGTGCATTGGCGATCTCGTCCAGGAACAGGGTGCCGCGATGGGCGAGCTCGAACCGGCCGAGCCGCCGCTTCTGCGCGCCGGTGAAGGCGCCGGTTTCATGGCCGAACAATTCCGCCTCGAGCAGGCTTTCGGCCAGCGCCGCGCAGTTGAGCTTGACGAAGGGCTGGTTCCAGCGCGGCGACAGGTAATGCAGGCGAGAGGCGACCAGCTCCTTGCCGGTGCCGCGCTCGCCGATGACCAGCACCGGCTTGTTGAGCGGCGCCAGCAGCGAAATCGCCTGCATGGTCTGAAGGAAGCTCGGGCTGCGGCCGAGCGGGCTCGGCAGCTCGGGAATATCCATCGGCATCGACGGGGGCGGCTCCAGGCAGTGGCGGGAATCGCCAATTAATCGCCGATCACGCTACAGTGCGGATCGGCTTCAGGCAAGCCGATCGCGAAAACCAGCGATTCCAATGTGTTGCATCAGGCCGGTATGTTGGCACAGGATGTGAAATGTCGTTGACGAGAGCGGCGCCAGGTTAGGCCGCCGCCGATCGTACAAAGGAGCGTTAGCATGGGTGTGTTCTCGCGCATCAGCGACATCGTCAATTCGAACATCAATGCCATCCTGGACCGCGCGCAGGACCCCGAGAAGATCATCCGCCTGATCATTCAGGAGATGGAAGACACCCTCGTCGAGGTCCGGTCGTCCACGGTCAAGACCATCGCGGAGAAGCGCGAGCTGGAGCGACGCATTGCTACCATGACCTCGGAGATCGAGGAATGGCAGGGCAAGGCCGAGCTGGCGCTCAGCAAGGATCGCGAGGATCTGGCCAAGGGCGCGCTGCAGGTCAAGGCGCGGCTCACCACCGATATGGGCCTGCTGGCAAAGCAGCTGGCGCAGATCGAGGATGGCCTCGCCAAGCAGAGCGACGACGTGGTCAAGCTGCAGCAGAAGCTGGCCGACGCCAAGGGCCGCGAGGCCAGCATGGCGATGCGCCACAATACGGCGACGGCCCGCCTCAAGATCCGCTCTTCGCTGTATGATGAGCGCGTGACCGACGCCTTCTCGCGCTTCGAGCAGGTCGAGCGTGCGCTGGACGAGCTCGAAGGCAAGGTCGAGGTCTATGACATCGGCGTCAAGAAGTCGGTGGCCGAGGAACTGGCCGAGCTGGAAGCGACGACCCAGGTCGAGAATGAATTGAGCGCCCTCAAGGCGAAAATGGCCAAGAAGGCCGACGGCTCGAACTGATTTCGGGTAGGGTCGGGCGTCTGGCTCCCTAAAGATAAGGACTTCGTGCCGTGGCGTTTCATGAAGCTATTGGGATCATGGGCATCCTGTTTCTGGTGGTCGTGACGCCGATCTGGCTGTTCCTGCACTACGGTTCGCGGTGGCGCCAAGCGAAGCTGCTGACGACCGAGAGCGAGAAGACACTGGCCGAGATGGCCGATATCGCCGACAAGATGCAGTCCCGCATCGAAAATCTGGAGCGGTTGCTCGATACGACCGCGCCCGACTGGAGGAAGAAGCCATGAGTGCCGGTCAGTTCCACTGGTCGCGCAATCCGATCCGGCTCTATCGCGACACCGAACGCGGCAAGGTCGCCGGTGTCTGCGCGGGCCTCGCCAACTACTTCGACATTCGCGTTAAGTTCGTCCGGCTCGCGGTCATCCTCGCCATGGTGTTCGGCTTCTTCGTGCCGGTCCTGGTGACCTACATCCTGATGGCGCTGTTGCTGAAGCCGATGCCGACGCAGCTGTTCGCGTCCGAAAAAGAAGAGCATTTCTGGCGCACGGTCAGCGTTTCGCCGAACCTCAGCGTCAGCGAGCTGCGCAAGCGGTTCCGCGGCCTCGATCGCCGGCTGTCCGACATCGAGAACCGGGTGACCTCCGACGAATTCGATCTGCGCCGCAAGTTCCGCGACCTGAACGCCTGAGCGTTCCGGACGTCTCGGGCCTCGGGCCCGGGACGGGTCTCTAACGACCGCCCCCGAGCGCGGCCGGCCTCCGCCTGAAACGGGGTGCCGCCCGCTCCAACCAGAACAAACGTTTCCTTTCCGGTGAATGAATATCCCCCGCGTGGCCGCCAGGCCGCGGCCGGTAACGGCCGAGCTTTGCCTGGCATTCCACGCCCTGGAGATGGGAGTTCCGACATGGTTCAATCCTCCGATAGACGCGGCGACACGTCCCGCACGCTCTTCAAGATCATCCTGATGCTGGGCCTGGCGCTGGCCGGCGTCGCCGCCATAGCGGCCGAGCCGCCGCAGACCGAAGCGGCCCAGGCGGAGCCGGCTTCGACCACGACCTGTGCCCAGACCAAGCTCAGCTTCGGCGGACGCATCATCGAGAATGGCGAAGTGACCGACACCTGGACGCTGACCTGCTGGCGCGAGCCGGTCCAACAAGCGGCTGTAGCGCCGCCGGCGTCACCGACCGCAAAGCCAATCGACGCCCTGCCTGTCGCGACCCAGACGGTTCGCCAAACCGGGGCGGCGTCGGGGGCGGGGCGGTTCTGACCGGTAAGGTGGTCCTTGATGCATCGTTTGTTTCTCGTCCTCGCCCTGCTGTTCGCTGCCCCGATCTCGGCGGCGTGGGGCGAGGACGAACCGTTCCATGCCGGGATCGCGCGCGTCGAGGTCCCAGCCGCCGTGCCGTTCGATACGCTGATCTGGTACCCGGCCGACGGTGATCAGGCCTCTTGGCAGATCGGTCCTTTCCTGTTGCCGGCAACCCACGGCGCACCGGTCGCAGCGGGCCGATTTCCCGTTGTCCTCCTCTCCCATGGCGGTGGGCTGGGCGGTGGGTCACCACTGATTCTTTCTGCCCTTTCGGCGGCGCTCGCCCGACAGGGCTTCGTCGTCGTGGCGCCATTCCATGCCAAGGCTGGCCTGTCGCTGAGAACGGCCCAGATGGGCGCGGCGCTGGGTGCTGTTCTGAGCGATGCGCGCTTTGCGCCTCATGTCGATCCGGTGCGATTGGGCATGCTGGGCTTCTCGCTGGGTGGTGCGGTCACGCTCGAACTGGCCGGAGCAAGCCCAGATTGGGCTTATTTCGCGGCTTATTGCGCTGCCCATCCAGAAGACGCCATGTCCTGTGGTCATGCGCCTGGCGGAACTCATTCGGGCGAGCGCCTGGCCGCTGCGAAGCCGCTGTCCTTGAAGGCGATTGTTCTGCTCGACCCCCTTGCCGCGCCATTTTCTCGCGACGGGTTGACGGCGGTGACGATGCCGGTTTTGCTGTTTCGACCGGAAGACAGCGGGCTGCCCGCTGAGCGAAACGCGGCCGCTCTGCGGACGATGTTGCCGCAGCCGCCGGTCTACGAGGCCCTGCAGGGCGGGCATTTCATCTTCGCCGATAGGTGCGCGCCGGCTGTGCAGGCAACGGAGCCTGAGCTCTGTTTGGATCAGGCTGGCGTCGACCGCGAGGCGATCCATGCCGATATCGAACGCCGGATCGCCGCGTTCTTCGGCGGCACTCTCTAAACTGGTGGCGTCGGCGAGATAGCTCCGGCCTTCAGATGGGCGACGAGCTGTCGGGCGTGGGCCGGTAGCGCGTCGTCGCGCCGGGTGCAGAGCATCAGGGTCCGTTTGGCCCAGACATCGGCGAGCGGCACCAGCCGGATCGCCATGATGCGGCGATAGCGCCGGGCGGCACCCTCCGACAGGATGCCGCAGCCGACGCCGGCCTCGACCATTCGGCACATCGCCTCGAAACTGCCGACCCGGACGCGGAGCTTGAGTTGCCGGCCGAGGCGTGAGGCTTGCTCTGCCAGATGCTGCTGCAGCGCGCTGCCTGTGCCGAGCCCGACGAAATCCTGGTCCAGCACATCCTGGAAGCCGATGCGCCGAGGGCGCCCGAGCGGATGGTCCGCGGGCGTCGCCAGCACCAGCTGATCGACGGCGATCGGCCAGGTGTCGAGCGCGCTCGCATCGACGATATCGGCCACGATGCCGGCATCGACCGAACCGTCGGCGACGCCGCGCACGATCTGGTGGCTCGGCCGTTCCTCCAGCGCGATATCGATGTTCGGATGATCGGCCAGGAAGCGTGCGATTACGCCCGGCAGAAACTCGGTCGCGGCCGCGGTATTGGCCAGCAGGCGGACATGGCCTTTGAGGCCGCTGGCATACTGGGCCATCTCGCCGCGCATCCGCTCCGCCTGCTGCAGCATCAGCCGCGCATGATGGGCGAAGGCGACGCCCGCCGGTGTCGGCGTGACGCCGCGACGTTCGCGGTCGAGCAGTCGGGTGCCGAGCAGCCCTTCCAGATCGCGGATGCGCTCGCTGGCAGACGCGAGCGCCAGATGACTGGCCGCGGCCCCGCGTGTGATGCTCGCCGCCTCGACGATGTTTAGGAACAGGCGCAGATCGATCAGGTCGAACGGCATCGCGATCCCCGTGCGTTGCCTTCGGATATGCCGAAGGCTCAATCCGGAACTTCCACATTGTCCGAGGCGGGGCATCCGCGCAATCTTGCAGGCATGTTCACGCTTCTGCTCATCGCGCTCACCTTCCTGCTTGCCGGCTTCGTCAAGGGCGTGATCGGGCTCGGCCTGCCGACCGTCGCGATCGGGTTGCTGGGCCTCGTCATGTTGCCGGCCGAGGCGGCGGCACTGCTGGTCGTGCCCTCGATGGTGACCAATCTCTGGCAATTGTTCGCCGGTCCCCGCTTCGGCGCGCTGGTCCGGCGGCTCTGGCCGATGCTGGCGATGATCTGCGTCGGCACCTGGGCGGGCGCTGGGCTGCTGACCGGCGGATCGGCCGGGCGGGCAACCGCAGCCCTGGGCGCAGCGCTCGTGCTCTATGCGCTGCTTGGGTTGACCCGCCTGCAGCTGCGGGTGCCGGCCCGCTGGGAGCGACCGTTGCAGCCGCTGATCGGCATCGCCACCGGGCTGGTGACGGCGGCGACCGGCGTGTTCGCGTTGCCGGCGGTGCCGTTCATTCAGGCCCTCGGCCTGGACAAGGAAGATCTGATCCAGGCGCTGGGTCTGTCCTTCACCGTCTCGACCCTGGCGCTGGCAGCAGGCCTCGCCCATGACGGTGCATTCAGCGGCGCCACGCTCGGCCAATCGGCCCTGGCGGTCGTCCCGGCGCTCCTCGGCATGGCGATCGGCCAATGGGTCCGGCTGCGCGTCCGGCCCGAGCTGTTCCGCCGCTGCTTCTTCGTGGGCCTGCTGGTGCTGGGCGCCGACCTGGTGCTGCGCGCGATCTAGCGCATCGCCTGCGAACGGCCCTTCCACTGGCCGCCCTTGCCACGCCAATAATTGATGGCGCTACCGATCGTCGCGGTCGAATAAAACGCCGCGATTGCCGGTAATGCAAAGGCCCAGGCGGGGTTGCGGCCATAAAGCCGTACCGTCGGCAAGAAACACAGCGCCATGGCGATCCAGGCGGCGAGGCCCAGCCAGGCGGCCGTTCCCTGGGCAAACAGGGCCAGGAGCGGCGGCGCCAGGTAGGTCACGGCCAGGCCCAGCACGGTACCGACGAGCAACAAGGCGGAGTAGTGCAGTTGAGTGAAGGCCGTGCGCGCGATCATCGACCAGATCTCTCCGGCGGAGCCATAGACCCGGCTCGAGGTCGTGGTGCGCGACGGCGCCAGATGAATGCGGCCGCCGGCGCGCTTGATCGCGGCGGCGAGCGCGCAATCATCGATCAGCGCGCCGCGGATCGATGCGATGCCGCCGATCTTTTCCAAGGCCGCCGGGCGCAGCAGCATGCAGCCGCCGGCCGCCGCCGCCATCCTGGAGCGCGGGTCGGCGGCCCAGCGCGGCGGGTAGAGCATGAAGAAGAAGAACACGAAGGCGGGGATCAACGCCTTTTCCACGAGCGTCTCGGTCGAAAGCCGCACCATCAGCGACGTCAGGTCCAGATCGTCGGCCAGCGCCCGGCGCACCAGGGTCGAGACATTGTCCGGGGCGTGGGTGATGTCGGCGTCGGTCAGCAGGAAGAAATCCGCAGCCGTGTCGCGCGCCCGGTCCAGGCCCTCGCTGACCGCCCACAGCTTGCCGGTCCAGCCGGGCGGCAGGTCGCGGGCGGCGATGATGTCGAGCCGGTCGTCGGCGCCCAGCGCCCGGGCGGCGGCGCGCGCCAGGTCGGCGGTGCCGTCGGTCGAATGATCGTCGACCAGCACGATGCCGAGCGGGCCCGGATGGTCCTGCGACAGGAGCGAGGTGACGGTTGCGGCGATGCCATCCGCCTCGTTGCGCGCAGGGATCACCACGGTCACGCGCGCGTTTACCATCGGGCCGGTCGCGGCCGGCGCTTCGGCGACGCGCCAGAACAGGCCGCGCGCGAACAGCAGATACGCCCAAGCGCAGGCGCTGACAGCCCCGATGATCGTCATGATCATGCGGCATACCCCTGAGGCGGGCGACGGGAGCAGATGGGTTTCAAGGCGGGAAATTCTCAAACTTAGGCGAACGATGACCATGAGAGACGATTTGCGTACTTCCTATAGCGCCTTCAGCCGATGGGTGCACTGGCTGACCTTGGCCTTGTTCGTCGGCTTGTTCAGCCTCGGCTGGTTTCTGGACGACCTGCCGCAATCCATGCACGCGGCCGGGCTGCAGCTGCATAAATCCTTCGGCATTACGGTGTTGGCGCTGACCATCGTGCGGCTGATCTGGCGCTTTGCCGCCGGTGTGCCGGCGGTGCCGGCCGACCTGCCGGCCTGGCAGAGGCTGGCGGCCCGGGCCTCGCATGCCTTGCTCTATCTGCTGCTGCTGGCCCAGCCGACGGTCGGCTGGCTCTGGTCGAGCGCCGGCACCCGGCCGATCAATTTCTATTTCCTGGTCCAGCTGCCCTGGCTGATTGGTCCGGACAAGGATCTGAGCCGGAGGCTGGGCCATCTGCATGGCCAGATCGCGACCGCGTTGCTGATCGTCATCGGCCTGCATGCGGCGGCGGCGCTCTATCATCATTTCATTCGCAAGGACCGGGTGCTGCTGGCGATGCTGCGGGGATAAACAAAAACCGGCGCCTGGGTCTCCCCGGGCGCCGGCTGCTCTTCAACCCGCTGTCACGCGCATTTCAGGCGGAGCGGTCCGTGGGGATGACATCGGCCGGCTCCAGGCCAATGGCCGGCGCCGTCGCGCTCGCCCGAGATGGCGGGCATTCGTCGGCCCCGGGACTCCGGCTCCTCGTTCGGGACCAGCTCGCAGGGGGCAACCAGACCCAGGCGGACCTGGGCGGCGCGCACCACGGCGCGGATCGTCTCCTCGGTGAGCCCGTCCCGTGCCATGACGGCATGCAGGACCGGATCGGTCAGAAGTTCGTGCAAATCGGGCTCGATGCCGGCGCGTTCATAAGGACGCATAGGCTGGTTCCCCCTCGGTACTGGAAATGGAAGCGTCGAGCGTCACCGCGATCGCGGGCGGTGCCGTGAGCGTTTGGTAGATAACGCAATAGCGCTCGGTCAGTTTCAGCAGCGTCTTCAATTCTTCGACGCCGGCATCGGTATCGAGGTCGAAGCCGAGCCGGATCGCCTTGAAGCCCACCGGGGCGGTCTTGTCGACGCCGAGCGTGCCGCGGAAATCCAGATCGCCCTCGGCGCGGACCGTGCCGCCGCGGAGCGTGATGTTGAGTGCGGTCGCGACCGCGCGCAGCGTGACGCCGGCGCAGGCGACCAGCGCCTCCAGCAGCATGTCGCCCGAACAGGCCGAAAGCCCGTCGCCGCCGGTGGCCGGATGCAGGCCGGCCTCGACCAGAGCGCGGCCGGTGTCGACCTTGCAGGTGATGCCCGGCCCGTCCAGATCGCCCGACGCCTTGAGCGTGATCAGCGCCGCCGCTGCGTCTTCCTTGTATTGCGCCTTCAAGGGGGCCTGGAGCGCGCGAAGGGTATCAGACTGCATGGCGGTGATCCTCGAGTTTGGTCAGTGTGCCGGCCGGCGCCTGGGCGGGGCCCAGCACGTCGATCAGGCGGTCCTTCCAGCGCTGGAAGGCGGGCGCCGTGCGCTTGATGTCGCGCGGCAGGCGGGGCGCGAATTCGGCCATGATTCGGCCGGGCGGTCCATCGAGAACGATGATCCGGTCTGCCAGCGCCAGCGCTTCGTCCATGTCATGGGTGATCAGCAGGATGGTCGGCCCATAATGATCGCGTACCTCGCCCAGGTGGTTCTGCAACCCCGCCCGGGTCAAGGGGTCGAGTGCACTGAACGGCTCGTCGAGCAGCAAAAGCTTGGGCCGGACGGCGAGCGCACGGGCGAGCGCCGTACGCTGCGCCATGCCGCCGGACAGCTGCTTGGGCAATTTCGTCGCGGCCTCGCCGAGACCCACGACCTCGAGCGCTTCGGCGACCGCATCGGCCCGTTCCAGCTTCGAGAGATGCTTCAGGCCGAAGCCCACATTGTCCGCGACAGTGAGCCAGGGCATCAGGCGCGGTTCCTGGAACACGATGGCGACATCGTCGGGCCGGATCGGCCGGCCGGCGAGCGTGACCGTGCCGGCGCTGGGCTGATCCAACCCGGCCACCAGGCGCAGCAGCGTGCTCTTGCCGCAGCCGCTGCGGCCGATGACCGCGACGGTCTCGCCGGTCTCGAACGCCAGATGCAGCGGACCCAGCACCAGCCGGTCGTCATAGCGCTTGGCGAGGCCGCGGATTTCCAGCAGATCGCTCATCTGTCGCCCTCCGTATCCTGCCAGCCGGTCAGCGCCTGACCCGCTCGCGCCAACACGATATCGCTGAGCTTGCCCAACAGGGCGAATAGCAGGATGGCGGCGATCACGATGGCCGGACGGCCGGTCTGCTGGCCATCGACCAGAAGAAATCCCAGGCCTTCGCTGGCGCCCATCAACTCGGCCGCGGCCACGAACATCCAACCCAGACCCAACCCACCGCGCAGGCCCACGATATAGGCGGGCAGCGCTGCCGGCAGCAGCACGCGGCGGATCAGCGCCAGATGGCCCAGGCGATGGGCGCGCCCGACCTCGATCAGCTTGCGATCGACGCCGGCGATGCCGCTCATCAGATTGAGATAGACCGGGAAGAACACGCCGACGGCGATGAGGGCGACCTTGGACGCTTCGAAGATACCGAGCCACAGGATGAACAACGGCACCCACGCGATCGACGGCACGCTGCGCAACCCCTGGATCAGCGGATCGACCAACAGGCGCAAATTCCGGGACGCGCCGGTCAGCGCGCCCGCGACGGTGCCGGCGGCCGCACCCAGCAGAAAACCTGAGGCCAGCCGGCCGAGCGTGGCCGACAGGTGATCGGTCAAGTCGCCGCTCTGGGCCAGGTGCAGGATGGTCAGCGCCACGATGCTGGGCGCCGGCAGATGGTTCGAGGTCACCAGTCCGGCGCGCGACGCCGCTTCCCAAACGCCGACCAGCGCCAGCGGCAGGATCCAGCCGATCAGGGACCGCGGTATCGCGCGAGCTTTGCGCGCGGTCCCGCCGAGGCCCGGCAGATAGGCGAGATCGGTCATTGGGCGCTCGCGTATTTCTGGGTGAAACGCGGCTCGAACAGTTGCGCCAGCACCTGGTCGAGATCGACCCCGGCATCGACCACGCCGCTCGATTTCAGCACGCCGGCCGCGGCCGCGATCGACTGTCGCGGGCCGTCGCCCAGCACCGGCGACGACAGGTCCGTGCGCTCCAGCTGGCGGGCCGCGACCTCGGGCGAAAGCTTGGAGGCGGTGGCGAGCGTCTGCGCCAACTCGGCCTTGTGCTCCAGCGACCAATGCCGGCCGCGCTCATAGGCCGCGATCACCTTTTCGACGATGTCCGGATGGGCGGCCAGGAACGCCTCGCGCACGTTGAGGATGCCGTAGGTGTTGAGATCGGCCTGGCGGAAGAACAGCCGATCGTGGCTTTCGAGCTCCGCCTGCGCCATGAACGGATCCAGGCCCGACCAGGCGTCGACATCGCCGCGTTCCAGCGCCAGACGGCCGTCGGCATGCTGCAGCGGCACGATCTTGACGTCATGTTCGGTCAGGCCGTTTTCGGCCAGCGCGCGCAGCAGGAAGATATGCGGGTCCGTGCCGCGGGTGACGGCGATGCGCTTGCCCTTGAGATCGGGCACGGTCTGGATCGGCGAGGCGGCCGTCGTCACCAGCGCCGTCCATTCGGGCCTTGAATAGACATAGACCGCCTTGATCGGGTTGCCGTTGGCGCGGCCAAGCAGGGCGGCGGAGCCCGCGGTCGAGCCGAAGTCCAGGCTCTGGGCATTCAAGAATTCCAGCGCCTTGTTGCTGCCGGCGCTCAGCACCCAGGTGACATGCACGTCGGGGCCGAGTGCCTCCTCGACCCAATGCTTGTCCTTCAGCACCAGGCTGACCGGATTGTAATAGGCATAGTCGAGCCGCACTTCGAGCGGTTCGGCGGCCTTGGCCGTGCCGGCGAAAGCGGCGAGGATAGCCGCGGCAGCGAGGGTTCGGCGAAGGAAGGAAACAGTCATGACGCACCCGTTCAGCAGGGGTGCCGCCGATGTGCCGGCGCCCCTTGGTTAGAAGGACGGACGGTCTTTCTCGGGCGGGGGGACATCAAGTCCTCCGCGGCGACAAAAAAACCGCCGCAGCTGTTGCCGGGGCGGTTGTGACGCCTCGCTTTAGCTGCATTTGTAAAGCGCCCGCAAGCTGTTGCTCAAATCGGCGCTGTGGGACAAAACTAGACGGTGGTTGATGGGTCGTCAAGCGCTAAATGAACTAAAAATTTCTGTTATTTTGTGGAATTCGGCGCGGGAATGACGGTTTAGACAAAAGAGAAAGGCGTTCGAATGCCCTATTGGGTCACCAGCTGGACCGGTTCCGTACAAGGCCCCTATCCCACCGGCAATCCGTCGGCCCAGCCGGATCTGCGTTTCGCATTGCCGACCGAGACCGCCCGCGACCAGACGTTCCGCCTGAATATCCGGCCCAGCTTTTGGGGGCCAGAGGCGCGGCTCAGGCTGTCGAATGCCCATGGCGACCGGCCGGTTACCATCGACGATGTTCATGTCGGCCTGCAACTGTCCGGCTCCGTGGTCGAGCCCGGCACGAACCGACCGGTGACGTTCGAGGGGCGCGCGGCCGTGACCATCCCGCCCCGTGCATGGGTCTGGAGCGACCCGGTCGCCCTGTCGCCGGCGACGGTCGGCCGGCGGCTCTCGGTCAGCCTGCATGTGGCGGGCGACAGCGGGCCGCTGACCTGGCACGCCAAGGCGCTGACGACCTCTTATCTGACGGCACCCGGTGCCGGCGCCATCGGTGCCACGGACGGCGTGCTGGGGTTTTCCTACAGCACGACCTCGTGGTTTTTCCTCGATGCGCTCGACATGGCGGCGCCGATGGGCACGAAGCTGATCGTGGGGTTCGGCGATTCGATCACGGATGGGACGGGGACGACGCTGAATGGCGACGATCGCTGGCCGGATGTGCTGCTGCATCGCTTGCTGGTGCGCGGCATCGGGCATGTCGCCGTCGCCAATGCCGGCATCGGCGGCAACCAGGTGGTGGGACCGCCCGACTATTCCCAGCCGTTCCCGGGCGGCATGTCCGCGCTCGACCGGCTGGAGCGCGACGTGCTCGGCCTGTCCGGCGTCACCCATGTGATCTGGCTGGAGGGTACCAACGATTTCAGCGGCGCCGGCAATGCCACGGCCGAGGCGGTGATCGACGGCATGAAACGCGGTGTCGCACGCATCCGGGCGGGCATCCCCGGCGTACGGGTATTCGGCGCCACGGTCTCGACCGCGTTCGGCAGCCCCAACGCCGGCCATGGCCATGTCGAACAGGACACCAAGCGCCGGACCTTAAACGCGTTCATCCGGTCCGGCGGGCTGTTCGACGGCGTCGTCGATTTCGACGCGGCGACGTTCGATCCCACGACAGGCCAGCTCCGGCCGGAATTCGTGCCGGACAGCACGATCGGCGGTCCGGGCGACGGCCTGCATCCCAACCGCGCCGGCTATCAGGCGATGGCCGGCGCGATCGATCTGGATGCGTTGTTGGGCTAGTTAGACCGCCAGCTTCGCCGCGATCTTGGCGACATGGGCGCCCTGGAAGCGGGCGATCGCCAGTTCGTTCTCGGTCGGCTGACGCGAGCCGTCGCCGTTGGCGATGGTGGTCGCACCATAGGGCGAGCCGCCGGAGACCTGGCTGTTGTCGACCAGGCGCGGCTCGGAATAGGGCACGCCGACCACGACCATGCCGTGATGCAGGAGCGTGGTGTGGAACGAGGTGATGGTGGTCTCCTGGCCGCCATGCTGGCTGGCGGTCGAGACGAACACGCTGCCGACCTTGCCGATCAAGGCGCCCTTCATCCACAAGCCGCCGGTCTGGTCGAGGAAGCTGCGCATCTGGGACGCCATATTGCCGAAGCGGGTCGGCGTGCCGAAGATGATCGCGTCATACTCGGCCAGTTCCGCGACCGTGGCGACCGGTGCCTTCTGCTCGGTCTTGAAATGGGCGGCGGCGGTCTGCTCCGGCGTCATGATCTCGGGGACGCGCTTCACCTCGACACTCGTGCCGGCGACGGAACGGGCGCCGTCGGCGATGGCATCGGCCATGGTCTCGATATGGCCATAGCTGCTGTAATAGAGAACCAGAACCTTGCTCATGATCGTGCTCCTTGGAACAGGATGGGAAATTCGTCTCCCAGAAGGTAGTCTGTCGGCGAATTGCGGATAATCCGTCTCTTCAGGAACACACTGTTCGGCAAGTGGGGCCAATCATGGGGCGGTTCGAGGAGATGCAGGCCTTCGTCCGCACGGCGGAGGCGCAGAGTTTCACCGCCGCCGCCCAGCGCCTGGGCCTGTCCAAATCCATCGTCAGCCAGCGCGTCGCGGATCTGGAGGCGCGCCTGGGCGTGCGCCTGATCAACCGCACCACGCGCCGCCTGTCCTTGACCGAGGCCGGGGCGGGCTTCCTCGCCGGCGCCGAGCGCGCGCTGGCCGAGACGGTCGAGGCGGAGGAGCGCGCGACCAGCCATGGCACGGAGCTGCGCGGGACGCTCCGCATCGCAGCACCCTTGACCTTCGCCCTGCTGCATCTGCAGCCGGCGATCCTCGAGTTCATGAATGCCCACCCCGCGCTCGAGGTGCATATCGATCTCGATGACCGGCATCTGGACCTGATCGGCGGCGGCTGGGACATGGCGCTCCGCATCGGGCGCCTGCCGGACTCATCGCTGATCGCCCGGCGGCTGGCACCGTCGCACCAGGTCTGCTGCGCCACGCAAGCCTATCTCGACCGCTACGGCACGCCCCTGCGGCCGGAGGATCTGGAGCGGCATGAATGCATGCTCTATTCCGGCGCGCACCGGCCGGATTCCTGGCCGTTCCTGATCGATGGCGAGTGGGTGCCGATCACTGTGCGCGGCCGGCTCGTCACCAACAGCGGCGACCTCATCCTCAACTCGGTGCTGAGCGGCCACGGGATCGCCTTGCTGCCGAGCTTCATCGTCGGCTGCCCGATCGCGCAAGGGCGCCTCGTGCAGGTGCTGGCGCCCTGGCCGACCAAGCATGCGGCGATCCATGCGGTCTATCCGCCGACGCGCAATCTGGCGGCCCGCGTGCGCCTGTTCACCGATTTCCTGGCCGAACGGATCGGCAAGGAGCCCTATTGGGACCAGGGTCTGCAATTGGCGCCGCCTATCACCCCCACCAAACTGTCGATGCCGGATTGAGGGAAGATCAACCCGGATTCTCGCGAACAGGTGACAAGATGCTCGGGAACGGCCAAGAAGAGTGCCAGGCGCGAGATACCGGGGACCAGGAGACCGCACGTCCATGACTGAATTTGCCATCACCCGCACGACCCAGCCGAAGCCGCGTCCGTCCGACGACAGCCTGACCTTCGGCACCGTGTTCACCGACCATATGTTCGTCATGGATTATGACGAGGCCAAGGGCTGGCATGATGCCCGCATCGTGCCCTACGCGCCGTTCCCGGTCGATCCCGCCGCCTCCGTGCTTCACTACGCCCAGGCCGTATTCGACGGCTCCAAGGCCTATCGCAGCAAGGACGGGACGATCCGCCTGTTCCGCCCGCGCAAGCATGCCGAACGCCTGAACATCTCGTGCGAGCGCCTGTGCATTCCGCAGCTGGATGTCGAGACCGTGCTGGCCTCGTTCGACGCGCTGATCAAGGTCGACCAGGCCTGGGTCCCGTCCAAGCCCGGTACCTCGCTCTATCTCCGGCCCTTCGTGTTCGCGACCGAGGCGTTCCTGGGTGTGCGCCCGTCCAAGCGCTATGCCTATTACCTGATCCTGTCGCCGGTCGGGCCGTACTATGCCGAGGGCATGAATCCGGTGAAGATCCTGGCGACCGACGAATATGTGCGCGCGGTGCCGGGCGGTACGGGTGCGGCCAAGACCGCCGCCAACTATGCCGCCAGCCTCTATGGTGCCGAGGTCGCGAAGAAAGCGGGCTATACCCAGGTGCTGTGGCTCGACGGCGTGCACCATAAATATCTGGACGAGGTCGGCACCATGAACATCATGGTCCAGATCGGCGACGAGATCGTGACCCCGCCCTTGAACGGCTCGATCCTGGCCGGCGTCACCCGGGATTCGATCCTCAACCTGATGCGCGACTGGGGCCTCAAGGTCTCCGAGCGCCAGATCTCGATTGACGAGGTGCTGGAAGCGGCCAAGGCCGGCACCTTGAAGGAGATGTGGGGCACGGGCACCGCCGCCGTGGTCTCGCCGGTGGGCGAGCTCGGCTACAAGGGCGAGAAGATCGTCATCAACGGCGGCAAGACCGGGGCCCTCACCCAGAAGCTCTATGACGCGATCGTCGGCATCCAGTATGGCGAGACCAACGACGCCCATGGCTGGACCCAGGTGGTGCCGGTTTAAACGTCCCTTCACCCTCTCTGCCCCATTGGGGCGGAGAGGGCCGGGGTGAGGCGGGGAACGCGCGAGCGGCGTCGATACCCACCTCATCCTAAATCATTCTCCCCCTGAAGGGCGGAGAAGGACTTCTTACGCAGCCAGCGCCGCGACCTTGCCCAATGCTGCGGCGAGGGCCTTCTCGGTCGCCTCCGGACCATAGGCGATGCCTTCGACCATGATGGTCTCGACATCGGTGATGCCGAGGAAGCCCAGCAACGCCTTCAGATAGGGCTCGTGGAAATTATAGGCGGCGAACGGGCCTTCGGAATAGATCCCGCCGCGCGCCACGACGATATAGGCCTTCTTGCCGGTGATCAGGCCGGTCGGCCCGTTGGCGCCATAGGCGAAGGTGTAGCCGGCGCGGGCGATATGGTCGATCCAGGCCTTGAGCGTCGAGGGCACGCCGAAATTATACATCGGCGCCGCGAGCACGATCGTGTCGCTGGCGAGCAGCTCGGCGATCAATTCGTCCGACAGCGCCACGGACGTCGCCTGGGCGGCGCTGCGCTCGCCCTCCGGCAGCATGCGGCCGACGACGTAATCCTCGCCGACATGGGGCAGCGGCGCCGCGGCAAAGTCGCGGATGACGAGCGTCGCGCCCGGCTTGTCGGCCTGCAGCTTGGCGACCAGCGCCTGGCCGACCTGGGTCGAATAGGAGTCGAGCCCACGCGGGCTAGTGGTGATGAACAGGATCTGGCTCATGGATTGGCCTCGTTGACAGGGGTGATGCTAAGTCACATTTTGTAACTGAGGCTAAATTGATGACCGGATCGCAACCCCGCAAGGAGGCACAAGTTTGAGCCTAGGGAACAAACATGAGCCTACCCAGTGCCAGCTGGTCGGCGACGTGCTGGCGCGGGTCGGCGACAAATGGACCGTGTTCGTCGTGCGCCTGCTGGCCGACCGGCCGATGCGCTTCAACGAGTTGAAACGCGCGGTCGACGGCATCTCGCAGCGCATGCTGACCTTGACCTTGCGCGGGCTGGAACGCGACGGGCTGGTGACCCGCACGGTCTATCCGACCGTGCCGCCGCGGGTGGACTACGCGCTGACGGATCTCGGCCAGACGTTGATCACCATGCTGCAGGGGCTGGGCGAATGGGCGATCGCGAACCGGCCGACGATCGTGGCGGCGCGCGCGGCGTATGATGCGCGGGCGGCGGAGTAGGCGCTGAAGACGCGGCGGGACGCGTTGCGCGCCCCGCCGGTCCGTTGGCCTCAGGTGCCGGGCATCAACACCTTGTCGACGACCTGGATGATGCCGTTCGATTGACGCACGTCCGAGATGGTGATGTCGGCGATGCCGCCCTTTTCATCGCGGATGGCGATGTTGTTCGGCCCGTTCATCATGAAGGTCAACTCGCCGCCGGCGAGCGTCTTCAGCGTGGCGCTGCCGTCGCCCTTCTTGATCAGCGCCTTGAGCTTGGCGTCGCTATAGGCGCCGGCGACCACGTGATAGGTCAGCACCTTGGTCAAGGTCGCCTTGTTCTCGGGCTTCAGCAGCGTGTCGACCGTGCCGGCCGGCAGGGCCGCGAACGCCTCGTTGGTCGGCGCGAACACGGTGAAGGGACCTTTGCCCTTCAGCGCATCGACCAGGCCCGCGGCCTTGACGGCTGCGACCAAGGTCGTGTGGTCGGCCGAATTGACGGCATTGTCGACGATGTCCTTGTTCGGGAACATCTGCTGCCCGCCGACCAGCACGGTCGCCTCGGTCGCGGCCCCTGCGGGCAGCGAAACGGCGAGCGTGCCCAACAGGGCGAGCGCGGTGACTGCGGCGAATTTCTTCATCATGTCCAACTCCAGAAGCTGGCGGGAAGCATGCCCGACCCTGCTGATACCGGCGGGGCGCCGGCTTGGATGTGTGACATTTTGAAGTGAGGCGGCGGGCGAGGGCGGGATGCGGGGCTGCTGGCGCACAAGGTCGACGCGAATGTCGTCGCCTGGGTAGCCAGCGTGGATACCACTACCCTCTATCTCTCTGCCGTCACGCTCATGGAACTCGAACTCGGCATCCTCAGGGTCACGCGGCGCGATGGCGTCCAGGGCGCGAGACTGCGCGCCTGGATGGATCGCCACGTCCTGCCCGAATTTTCCGAACGAATCCTGCCGTTCGACCAGGCCGTGGCCCTCCGCTGCGCCGCCCCGCATGTGCCCGACCCGCACGCAGACCGCGACGCGATGATCGCCGCCACCGCGCCGGTGCATGGCATGACGGTCGTGACGAGGAACCTGGGTGATTTCGAGCCGACGGGCGTGCGGGTGGTAAACCCGTGGGATGGGGCATGGCGAGGTTGAATTGGCGCAAACGCGAGCGGCTTCTTTCGACCCATGTAGGCCGTAGGGCGGTAGGTCGCTGTATCTCCCAACCGGACGTTCAGTGGGAGTGCGATTGTTCCATTTTCCTCGTTCGCTGCTGATCGCCTCAACCGGAAACAACTTGCCTCCACCCGCTTGCCAACGCCGATGGTTCATCTTTACGGTGGGGATATGCGGGTTGCCATTCTTTCTCTAATTCTACTTTTGGTCGCCGAGCCATCCTGTGCTCATGGGCGTCAGAAGCCACCGCCGATTGGCACGAGCGTCCAAAGTTCTGACCGGAATGTAGGCCGTTGGAGCATTGAGAGCCGAGGCTACTGGTGTTCGGGCTTTGATCGGGCCTGCACCATGTTGCGCCTTCAGGCCGGGGACACTGCCGCTGTCGCCCTCACGAAAGCAACTCACCGCAACGCCTCGGGTGGAATCTTAGCCGAGACAATTGTCCGCATTTTGAGCGTTCAGATACCTCCAAACGTTACGATAGCCGAGTGCGGGGATGTCGATGGTCGCGTGGCCGTTCTGGGATGGCTCGACCATGGGCGTCACGCTGCAACAGTGTTCACGACCGATGGGCACGACCTCTTCAAAACCGAGATTCCGTACTCCGATGATAAGCCCTGTGAGATTGGGCAGAACTGAGCGGCGTCGGTGATGTCGTGGCAGGAATCGACCCAATATCGCCGTTCAGAAGCTTCGTAAGCCTTCCTCAAAGCCGACACTCTGAGCGGATCTGCTTTAA
>Ga0302314_10002966_pt1 | contig 31441 bp, 27 predicted proteins | sample III_Palsa_N2_3_FD_200533 | JGI IMG/M metagenome (GOLD analysis project Ga0302314, IMG submission 200533) | Peat permafrost microbial communities from Stordalen Mire near Abisko, Sweden - III_Palsa_N2_3 | ecosystem: Environmental > Terrestrial > Soil > Palsa > Peat permafrost | place: Sweden... | reverse complement strand
CGCTCTATCCGCTCGCCTACCTCGCCGAGGGCTGGGCGCAGGTGACCGGCAAGGAGCCGATGCTGACTCGCGACGCGCTGAAGATGGCCTCGCATCATATGTTCTTCTCGTCCGCCAAGGCCGAGCGGGAGCTGGGGTATGCGGCGCGGCCGCATGGCGAGGCGCTGGCGGGCGCGCTGGCCTGGTTCCGCGAGGCTGGATACCTCGCATGATCGCGGCGCTGGTCATCGGCGGGATCAGCCTGGCGGCCTGGGTCTATTTGCTGCTGTTCCGCGGTTTCTTCTGGCTGATGCGCGAGCGGGACGACCTGGATCTGCCGCCCGCAGCGGCGGCGTGGCCCGCGGTCGTCGCCGTGGTCCCGGCGCGCAATGAAGCCGAGGTGATCGCGCGCTCGGTCGGCAGCCTGCTGAGCCAGCAATACCCCGGCGATTTCAAGGTGGTGCTGGTCGATGACAACAGCGAAGACGGCACCGCCGCGGTGGCCGGCGGCGCGGACGCCGACGTGCGGTTGACCGTCATCAGCGGCCGTCCGCTGCCCAAGGGCTGGACCGGCAAGCTGTGGGCGGTGTCGCAGGGCGTCGAGGCGGGGTCGGCGAGCGCGCCGACCTACCTCTGGATCACCGACGCCGACATCGCCCATGCGCCGGAAACCCTGCGCCGGCTCGTCGCCCGCGCCGAAGCCGGAAAACTCACGCTGGTCTCGCTGATGGCGCGGCTGCAGACCGGGACCTGGGCCGAACGGCTGTTGATCCCCGCCTTCGTGTTCTTCTTCGACATGCTGTTCCCGTTCGGCCTGGTCAACGACCCGAGGCGCACGATCGCGGCGGCGGCCGGCGGCTGCATGCTGGTGCGGCGGGAAGCGTTGGAAGCGGCCGGCGGGATCGCCTCCATCCGCGGCGAGATCATCGACGACTGCGCGCTCGGCGCGCGGCTGAAGGCGCAGGGTCCGATCTGGCTCGGCCTGACCCGGACGTCGGTGAGCCTCAGACCCTACGGCTCGCTCGGCGATATCGGCCGGATGGTGTCGCGCTCGGCCTACGCCCAGCTCGGCTATTCACCCTGGCTGCTGGCCGGGACGCTGGCGGGCATGGCTCTGGTCTATCTGGCGGCCCCAGTGCTCACCGCGTTCGGCCCTGGGTTGTCGCGCTGGCTCGGTCTCGGCGCCTGGGCGCTGATGACGGCGGCGTTTCAGCCGATGTTGCGCTATTACCGCCTCTCACCGCTTTGGGGAGTCGTCTTGCCGCTGATCGGCGCGCTCTACACCGTGTTCACCTTGCGCTCGGCGATCGACGTCTGGCGTGGTCGCGGCGGCATGTGGAAGGGGCGTTCGCAGGCGCTGGCGGCTTCGTCGTGACCGCTGCCGATCTCGCCTCGGGCAAGGGACACACCGACGAGAACTTCCCGGTCGCCTCGCACCTGATCGCGCCACAGTTCCGCGCGCCGATCATGGCGTTCTACCGCGTCGCGCGGCTCGCTGACGACATCGCCGACCACGCCACCGCGACGCCGCAGCAGAAGCTGGCGCGACTGGGGGATATCGAGGCGTCGCTCACCGGCAAGAGCGAGGTCTCGCCTGAAGCGGTGGCGCTACGGCAGGTGTTGGCAGAGCGCGGGCTGGGCTGGGAGCATATGCTCGACCTGCTCGAAGCGTTCCGACGCGACGTCACCAAACTGCGCTACCAGAGCTGGGACGAGCTGATGGACTACTGCCGCTATTCGGCGATGCCGGTCGGCCGGTTCGTGCTCGACGTGCATGGCGAAGCGACCTCGACCTGGCCGGCCAGCGATGCGCTGTGCGCCGCGCTGCAGGTGATCAATCACCTGCAGGACTGCGCCAAGGACTTCCACGAGATCGACCGGGTCTACCTGCCACAGGAGACGCTCGACGCCTGCGGCGCCAACGTCGAGATGCTCGCCGAACCCGCCGGCGATCCGGCGATCAAGGCGACGATTCGCATCCTCGCGGACAATACCGCGGGGCTGCTGCGGGCCTCGCGCCCGTTCGCCGGCCAAATCCGCGACCTGCGCCTGGCGCTGGAGGTCGGCGCGATCCAGCGGCTGGCGGAGAGCCTGAACCAGCGCCTGCGCGAGCGCGATCCGCTGTCGCAAGAGACCCACCACAACCGCTGGGAAGCTGTTGCCGTGGGGCTACTCGGCGTCGGCCGCACTCTTCATGAGAGAATCGGCGCTCGGCAATCGCGCTCAGCGGGGCCATAAGCCCGGCATGGCCGTTACCTTGGAACGCGAACCGCCGGCGAGCACGGAGCAGCAGGCGTCCGGCAGCTCGTTCTATGCGGCGATGCGGCTGCTGCCGCCGCCCGAACGGGCCGCGATGTTCGCCGTCTACGGCTTCTGCCGCATGGTCGACGACATCGCCGACGAACCCGGTCCGACCACCGAAGAACGCCGCGTGCTGCTTGACGCCTGGCGCGCCGATCTGGCGTCGCTCTACGCCGGCGCGCCGCCGGAGCGGATCCAGTTCCTGGCCGAGCACGTGCGGCGGTTCGGCCTGAAGATTGAAGACTTTCTCGCTGTCGTCGATGGCATGGAGATGGACGTCGATGGCCCGATCGTCGCGCCGGCATACGAAACGCTCGATCTCTACTGCGATCGGGTCGCCAGCGCGGTCGGGCGGCTATCGGTGCGAATCTTCGGCATGCCGGAGGCGGAGGGCCTGACCCTCGCCTTCCATCTCGGCCGCGCGCTGCAGCTGACCAACATTCTGCGTGACCTCGACGAGGACGCGGAGATGGGCCGACTCTACCTGCCGACCGAGGCGATCGCCGCCGCCGGCATCGAGAGCCGCGATCCGATCATCGTGGTCGCCGACCGGCGCATCGACGCGGCCTGCCGCTGGGTGGCGGCCAGGGCGCACGAGCACTACGGCAAGGCCGATGCGGTGCTGAAGGCCAGGCCCTCGGGCCGCATCCGCTCGCCGCGGCTGATGCGGCAGGTCTATTCCGAGATCCTGCGGGCGACCGAGGTGGAAGGCTGGGCGCCGCCGCGCCGGCGCATCTCCCTGCCGAGGACCCGGCTGCTGTGGATCGTGCTGAGGCACGGCCTCGTCGACTGATGCGCGGCCGGACCTATGTGATCGGCGCCGGGCTCGCCGGGCTTTCGGCGGCCGTGCGGCTGGCCGAGCGCGGCGCTGCGGTGACGCTGATCGAGGGCGCGGGCCAGGCCGGCGGACGCTGCCGCTCCTATGTCGATGCCGCGCTCGGCATGACCATCGACAACGGCAACCACCTGGTGCTCTCCGGCAACCACGCGACCTTCGACTATCTGCGCACGCTGGGCACATCCGACCGGATGGCCGGGCCGCGGGAGGCGCTGTTCGACTTCTGCGACGTCCGCGATGGGCGCCGCTGGACGCTGCGGCCCAATCCCGGCCCGATCGGCTGGTGGGTGCTCTCCGATGAGCGCCGCGTGCCGGACACCCGCGCCGGCGACTATCTCGCGCTGCTGAAACTGCTCGGGCCGCAGGGCGACCGCCGCCTCTGCGACGTGATCCGCTGCGAGGGGCCGCTCTGGGAGCGGCTGATTGAGCCGTTGATGCTGGCGGCGCTCAACACCGAGGCCAGCCAGGGCTCGGCCGAGCTCGCCGCGGCGATCGTGCGCGAGACCCTGGCCGTCGGCGGCCGCGCCTACGCGCCGCGGATCGCCGATCCCAGCCTGGACGCGGCGTTCATCGCCCCCGCCCTCGGCTTCCTCGCCCGCCACGACGCCGAGGTGCGGATCGGGCGGCGGGTGGAGGCGATCGAGACCGACGAGGCCCGCGCGCTCGGCCTCAAGCTCGGCGGCGAGTCGGTCGACCTGGCGCCCGAGGACACCGTGATCGTCGCGACGCCGGCCTGGATCACGCCGACCCTGCTGCCCGGCGTGCCGGCGCCGGACGTGTTCTGCTCGATCGTCAACGGCCACTTCAAGATCGATGCGCCAGCCGACGCGCCGAAGATGGTGGGTGTGATCGGCGGCTTGGCGCAGTGGCTGTTCGCGTTCGAGGGCCGCATCTCCACCACCATCAGCGGCGCCGATGCGGTCGTCGACATGCCGCGCGAAGAGATGGCGGCGGCGCTCTGGCAGGATGTGGGCCAGGTCTATGGCCTCGGCCCCGAGATGCCGACCTGGCAAATCGTCAAGGAGCGGCGCGCGACCTTCGCCGCGACGCCGGACCAGGTCGCAAAGCGACCCAGGGCCGCGACGCGCTGGCGCAACCTTGCGCTGGCCGGCGACTGGACCGATACCGGCCTTCCCGCCACCATCGAGGGGGCCATACGCTCCGGCCATAAGGCGGCCGAGATTGTGCTTTCCCTGAACCGCTGACCCAAAACCTGCTGACGATGGACGACGCCGCACTCACCGACACCCTGAAATTCGCCGACGCCGAGGGCCTCGACGCCGCCGTGGCGCGGGCGACCGATGCGCTGCTGAAGCTGCAGCGCCCCGACGGGCACTGGGTGTTCGAACTTGAGGCCGACGCGACCATCCCGGCCGAGTATGTGCTGTTCGTCCACTATCTCGGCGAGCCGGCGAACCTGGAGCTGGAGCGCAAGATCGGCGTCTATCTGCGCCGCATCCAGGGCGAACATGGCGGCTGGCCGCTCTACCACGGCGGCGTGCTCGACGTGTCGGCGACGGTGAAGGCCTATTTCGCGCTGAAGATGATCGGCGACGATATCGGCGCGCCGCACATGGTCCGCGCCCGCGAGGCGCTGCTGGCGCATGGCGGCGCGGGCGCCTGCAACGTCTTCACGCGCATTCTGCTGGCGCTGTTCGGCATCCTCTCCTGGCGCGCCGTGCCGGAGATGCCGGTCGAGATTACGCTGCTGCCGAAGTGGTTTCCGATCCACCTGAGCAAGATCTCCTACTGGGCGCGCACCGTGATCGTGCCGCTGCTGGTGCTGCGCAAGCTGCGGCCGCGGGCGGTCAATCCACGCGGCGTCGGCATCGACGAGCTGTTCGCCCAACCGCCGGCGACGATCACCAAGCTGGCGCGCGGCGCGCACCAGAAGGAGCCGTGGGCGAGCTTCTTTTTCGCCCTGGACCAGGTGCTGCGCGTGGCCGAGCCGCGGTTTCCGAAGCGGATGAACCAGCGCGCGATCGGCAAGGCCGTGGCCTTCGTCGACGAGCGGCTGAACGGTGACGACGGCATCGGCGGCATCTTCCCGGCCATCGTCAACAGCGTGATGATGTATGCGGCGCTGGGGGTGCCGGCGGACGATCCGCGCCGTGCGATCGCCAGGGCGGCGGTCGAGAAGCTGCTCGTGACCAAGCACGACGAGGCCTATTGCCAGCCGTGTTTCTCGCCGGTGTGGGATACCGCGCTGGTCAGCCACGCGCTGCTGGAGAGCGCGACGCCAGAGGCTGAGGCGGCGGCGCTTGATGGCCTGAAATGGTTGAAGCCGCTGCAAGTGAACAACGTGGTCGGCGACTGGGCCGAACAGCGGCCGGACGTGCCGCCCGGCGGCTGGGCGTTCCAGTACGCCAACCCGCACTACCCGGACCTGGACGACACCGCCGTGGTGGTGATGGCGATGGACCGCGCGCGGCATCGGGCCGAGGTGGCCGGCGCCTACGATGCGCCGATCGACAAAGGCCGGGTCTGGGTCGAAGGTCTGCAGAGCAAGAACGGCGGCTGGGCGGCCTTCGACGCCGACAACACCTTCTACTACCTCAACAACATCCCCTTCGCCGACCACGGCGCCTTGCTCGATCCGCCCACGGTGGATGTGGCGGCCAGGTGCGTGAGCATGCTGGCGCAGCTGGGCGAGCCGATCGACAGTGAGCGGATGAAGTCCGCGCTCGCCTATCTTGAGCGCGAGCAACTGGCCGACGGCAGCTGGTTCGGCCGCTGGGGCGTCAATTATATCTACGGGACGTGGTCGGCGCTGTGCGCGTTGAACGCGGTGGGGATGGACGGCGCAGCGCCAATGGTGCGCAAGGCGGGGGACTGGCTGATCCGGGTCCAGAACCCCGACGGCGGCTGGGGCGAGAACTGCGACAGCTATCGGCTCGACTACAAAGGCTACGAGCCACACCCTTCCGGCGCGTCGCAGACCGCCTGGGCGCTGATGGGGCTGATGGCGGCCGGCGAGACCGATCACGCGGCGGTGGCGCGCGGCGTCGCCTGGCTGAAATCGCAACAGGGCGACGACGGTTTCTGGGCCGAGGATCACTACACCGGCGGCGGGTTCCCGCGGGTGTTCTACCTGCGCTACCACGGCTATTCGAAGTTCTTCCCGCTCTGGGCCCTGGCCCGCTACCGCAACCTGACGCGCGGCAACGAGCGGCGCGTGGCGTTCGGGATGTGATGACCGAAACGGAGCATCACGACGTACTCGCGGTGGTCGGCATGACCCGCGAGGCGAAGATACTCGCCGGAAGCGCGGTGGTGATCGGCGGCGGCCGGGTCGAGACCCTGCGGGCGCGGATCGAGGCGGAGTTGCGCGCCGGCGTCGCCGGCATCGTCAGCTTCGGCCTCTGCGGCGCGCTCGATCCGGCGCTGAAGGTGGGCGATCTGCTGATCGGCGAGGCCGTGAGCGACGCCAACGACAGCTACCCGGCCGACGCCGCCTGGAACGCCCGCATCGCCGCGCTGTTGCCCGAGGCGCGGCTGGCGCGGTTCGCCCGCGCCGAGCAGCCGGTGGCGACCGCCGCCGAGAAGCTGGCGCTGCGCGAGGCCACCAACGCGGCGGCGGTCGACCTGGAATCGTTCCCGGTCGCCGAGCTGGCGCGCTGGTTCCACGTACCGTTTGCTGTAGTGCGCGCCGTCTCCGACGCCGCCGACCGCGCCTTGCCGCCCGCGGCCCAGGTCGGCCTCGGCGCGGACGGACGCCCGGCGATCGGGCCGGTGTTCGCCTCGCTGCGCTCGAACCCCTGGCAGATCGGCGCCCTGATCCGCACCGCCCTCGAAGCCGAAGACGGCTTCCACGCCCTGGAACGCGCCCGGCAGTTGCTCGGACCACGGCTCGGAGGGCCGGAGGTGGGCTAGTAGGCCGTGGACTCGCCGAGCAGGCGGCGCCTCGCCGCTGGCGTCAGTCCGGCAAGGTGGAAACAACCGGGCCCACAGGCGTTACGGGTTTATGGATATGAACAGGTGAGCACGTCGATGCAGTCAGCACTGCGGCCGATCTCAAAGACACTGGCATCCGAATCGCGGGTTCGTTTCGATGCGAACACCTCGTCCGATCGGTTAGCTGAACCTCGTTCCTTTGCTCCGCGGTCAGCGTCGGCGAACCCCGCGTTGACGGGCCTGAAGAACCTGCCGCCCGCGGCGACGCTGCGCGACGTCGTGGAGCAGGTGCTAGGCGAGCGCCCAAGCGGCCATAGTCAAACCTACGCGAACGTCGTCCTCACCCAGCGCGCCCTGCTCCGCCTGGCGGAAGCCGCAACCGGCCGATCCTTCCTTGTGGGAGCCGGAACCCTAACGGCTTCGGGCGGTCGTTAGGACGAGCCGATCGACAGCAGGTTTTCGACCGGCCGATAGAGTTCCTCCAGCCATGCGGCGTCCGCAGGTTCGAGTTGGATCTCCGTTGCATCGACCAGCTGGTCCAGCTGCTCGATCCGCGAGACCCCGACCACCGGCGCGGTCACGCCCGGCTGGGCCAGCAGCCAGGCCAGCGCGATCTGGGCCGGGGCCTTGCCGTATTTGTCGGCGGTCTCCTTCACCCGGCCGGCGATGTCGAACAGCGCCTCGCCGCGATACAGGCTCTCGGTGCGGACGCGGTCGCGGCCCTTGGAGCGGTTGGTGGCGCCGCCGGCAAAGCCGCCCTGGTAGGCGCCCGCGAGGATGCCGCGCGCCAGCGGCGACCACGGCGTGATCGCGACCCCGCTCTGCAGGCAATACGGGATCATCTCGCGCTCTTCCTCGCGGTAGACCAGGTTGTAGTGGTTCTGCATGGCGACGAACGGGGTCCAGCCGTGCAGCTTCGCCGTCAGCTGCAACTCGGCGAACTGCCAGGCGAACATCGACGAAGCGCCCAGGTAGAGCGCCTTGCCGGCCTTCACCACGTCGTGCAGCGCCTCCATGGTTTCCTCGATCGGCGTCTCGCCCCTGCCGGCGGCGACGTGCGGATGGCGGTGGATGATCAGCTGGTCGACGTAGTCGACGCCAAGCCGGCGCAGGCACGCATCGACGCCCTCGATCACGTGCTTGCGCGAAAGGCCGCCCTGGTTCGGATTGCGGCCCATGGCGCCGGAGATCTTGGTCGCGAGCACGTACTGGTCGCGCGGCAGCAGTTCGCGCAGCAAGGCGCCGACCACCTGCTCGCTGGCGCCGATGCCGTAGACGTCGGCGCAGTCAAAGTAGAACAGGCCCTTGTCGATCGCGGCCTTGAAGATCGGCCGCGCGTCGTCGATGCCCAAGGTCCAGTCGCCCTGGTGTCCCCTGCCCGGCTCGCCGAAGTTCATCGTCCCCAGACACAGGCGCGAGACGTGCATCCCGCAATTCTGTCCCAGCTGCACGGTCTTCAGCATCGGCCTCTTCCAGTCTCGATCAGGTTCGGGCCGCACTCTAAACGTGGCGAGCCATCGGCGGGTCAAGGTGTTTGCCTGGCTGGAGTGACATGCTTGGCGGATCGGCGCCCCGATTCGCATCGCCCTCGAAGCTAAGGCCACCTACTGCTGTGGGTGCTGCCAGTTCTTGTAGACGAATTCCACGCTATGCCCGTCTGGATCGAAGACGTTGGCCGCGTAGTAGCGCGGATCGTAATATGTCCTGATGCTTGGCGGGTAGTTCTCTACCGCGCCGGCCGCCATGGCGGCTGCGTGGGCGGCTTCTACTTCCTCGCGCGACGAGGCGACGAAGCCGACATGAAATGGGTCGCCCTTTAACTGGGCCTCCCGCAGCCAAAGGAACAAGCGGCCATCCCGCCCGAACCCCTTGAGATCGGGGTGCCCAGGCGGACCATTCTTGCCGTCGTAGTCCGCCCTCAGAGTGAGGCCGAGCGGTGAAAGCGCCTTCTCATAAAAGAGAACCGATCTCGGCATGTCGCTGACGGGCAGGAATACGTGATCGAACATGACTTCGCCTGGGCTGCCCCCACTGGCCCGCCCCTAGCACACGCGAACGTCGCTGCATGGCGGGAGTGGCGGATAGAGTCAGGGCTTGACCCCAACGCAACGTGCTAGCCCACAAAGACTCCGAAGACGGCTTCGGAGTCCCTCGCGTGAGTCCTGGCGAACGATACCTCAGCCCCGCCGAAACCGCGCGCCGGTTGGGGCTCAGCGTGCGCGCTTTGAAGCACTACGAAGATCGCGGACTCTTGTCGCCCGCCAAAGGCAAGTCCGGCTGGCGCGCCTACGGTCCTGACCAAATCGGCCGGCTGCATCAGATACTGACGCTGAAGACCCTCGGCCTCAGTCTCTCCAGGATCGCGACCCTTGTATTGGCGCCAGACTGCGATCTGGCCGCGGTCCTCGACATGCAAGCCGCCGCGCTGGAGACCCAGCGCACTCGCATCGGCGCCGCGCTCCAGCTCGTCGAAGCTGGACGACGCAGGTTGGCGGCCGGCGAGCCGCTGCGGATCGACGATTTGATCGAGCTCATTCGGGAGACAACGATGACCACCGAGCCGGCCTACCAGAAAGCCTACCACGAGTTGCTCAGAGCGCGCCTGACGCCGGACGAGTTCGAGGGCATGCATTTTCGGCGCGGTTGGCAGCGATCACGCGATTCCTTGGTCGACGAAATGAAGACCCTCACGGCAAGGGATGAGGCGCCGCTCTCCGAGACGTCGCTCGATTTCATGCGGCGTTGGTCTAATTTCCTCGTTCTAGGCGCCGGCGGCGACGAGGCCTTGGCCACGAAGGCGAGTGAGGCATCCCGGGACGCCATGGCCGATCCCGAGGCCGCCCTGGACGCTCCCTATGGGCAGACGGAGCGTCGCTACCTGCGTCGGGTCGGCGAGGCGGTAGGCGCCGAAATGCGAAGGCTCTACGCCGCCGCCGAGCAGATGGCCGCCGAAGGGGCCGATCCGGGTTCGGTTGCAGCGATGGCCTTGGTGCTCCGTTTCCGGCAAATAGCGTCGGTCTTCGGCGGACATCGTTCGGCGGAGCGGCAGGCGGAACTGCGTGCAAAGGGGCGCGCTAGCGCCGCCATCTCAGAGCGAACAGCAAAGTTCCTGGCCGAAGCTGGCGCTCAGGCCGACGCGAGTATCGAGGCGGCCTGAGGACTCGCGCTAACCCAGCGCGCGGGCGACCTTGCGGGCTTTCGGGTTGCTCGCCTTGATCTCGGCCAGCTTCTCTTCGACGTGGCCGGCGAAGACGTATTCGGCCGGGCGCTGGTTGGCGAGCGAGATGTCCTCGGCCATCGGGCCGTCGGTGCGCACGCCGCGGACCAGGACGCCCAGCGCCTTCAGCGGGTGCTTGACGGTATCGGCGACGGCGCTGGCTTCGAAGCCGGAGTGGACCATGCAGTCGGCGCACTTCTCGTAGTTGCCGACGCCGTATTTATCCCACTCGGTATTGTCCATCAGCGCCTTGAAGGTCTTCTCGTAGCCTTCGCCGAGCAAATAGCAGGGCTTCTGCCAGCCGAACACGTTACGGGTAGGGTTGCCCCAGGGCGTGCAGTGGTAGGCCTGGTTGCCGGCCAGGAAGTCCATGAACATGGTCGACTGGGTGAACGACCAGGCCTTCCCGCCCTTGCCCAGTTTCAGGATGTCGCGGAACAGCTGCTTGGTCTTGGTGCGATTGAGGAAGTTGTCCTGATCCGGCGCGCGCTCATAGGCGTAGCCGGGGGAGACGGTGACGCCGTCGATGCCGATCGCCTTCATCTCGTCGAAGAATTTAGCCACGCGCACCGGGTCGGCGCCCTGGAACAAGGTGCAGTTCAGATTGCACTGAAAACCTTTGGACTTGGCCAACTTTATCGCCTTCACGGCGATGTCGTAGACGCCGTCCTGGCTGACCGAGTGGTCGTGCATCATCTGGTCGCCGTCGAGGTGGATCGACCAGGTGAAGAACGGGTGGGGCTTGAACTGGTCGATCTTCTTGGTCAGCAGCAGGGCGTTGGTGCAGAGGATCACGAACTTCTTCCGCGCCAGGAAGCCCTCGACGATCTTCGGCATGTCGCGGTGCAGCAGCGGCTCGCCGCCGGCGACCGAGACCACCGGCGCGCCGCACTCGTCGATCGCTTCCATGCACTGGTCGTACGACAGGCGCTGGTTCAGGATCTCGCCCGGATAGTCGATCTTGCCACAGCCGACGCAGGCCAGGTTGCAGCGGAACAGGGGTTCGAGCATCAGCACGAGCGGGTAGCGTTTCACGCCGCCCAGCTGGTTCTTCATGATGTAGGCGCCAACTCGCGCCGTCACCGCCAAAGGAATGGCCAAGGCATAGCTCCAATGCGTAGGGCGTCGCGTGAGTCCCCCCGCCCAATGCCCGGACTTAGGCGGCCGGAGCCCCACGATCAAGCTCGGCGCCCTGCAACCTCTCGCCGCGTGTTCGATTGATCACAGGTCGGGCTTTGGCGAGCGGACCTTGGCCGGCGCGTGAGTTTGCGTCTAAGACTCATCCCAGGGCGGCGACCGTTCGTCGGGTGGAAGCAGCGAGGGACGGCGGTTGACCGAGACGGAGGCCCCGGCGCCGAACCGCGTCAGACGCGCGGCTGTGATCATCGCGCTGGTCGGACTGGTGCTGGCCACCGGGATCATCGCCTATGTCGGCTTCGGCAAGGTTGCGTCGGCGTTCGCCGAGATCGGCTGGAAAGGCCTGCTCGGGCTCTGCCTGACGTATCTCGGCCCGGTCGCCCTGCTGGCCGCGGCGTGGCTGGTGCTGGACCCTGGCGCGCCGATCAAGACCTGGGGCACCTTCTATTTCGCCCGGCTGGTGCGCGACGCCTCGGGCGAGCTGCTGCCGTTCTCGTCGCTGGGCGGCTTCGTGTTCGGCGCGCGAGCGGCGATCCTGGGCGGTGTCGAACCAGCCATCGCGATCTCGACCACCGTGGCCGACGTCACCGCCGAGTTCATCGGCCAGCTCGGCTTCACGGCGCTGGGCATCGCCCTGCTCTGGTATCGCCCCGGACCGGCGGGCGAGAACCAGCAGCTGATCACTTCTTCAGTGTTCGGCCTCGGCGCCGGGGTGCTGGCGGCGGTGGCGTTTATCCTGCTGCAACGTCGCGCTACCGGGCCGATCGAGCGCGCCGTGGCGCGCTGGGCGCCGAGCGCGCTGGCCCAGACCAACGCCGTCGTGACCTCGCTGCACGGGCTCTATCAGAAGCCCGCCCGGCTCACCGCCAGCTCGGTGCTGCATCTCTCGGCCTGGATCCTGGGCGGCGTCGGGGTCTGGGCCGGGCTCTGGATCGCCGGGCGGCACATGAGCCTGCGCACCATCATGGGGGTGGAGAGCCTGGTCTATGTGGTGCGCACCATCACCTTCGCCGCGCCGATGGGGCTGGGCGTGATCGAGGGCGGCTATGTGGTGGTGGGGCACCTGTTCGGCCTGACGCCGGAGTTCGCCCTGGCGCTGTCGCTGATCAAGCGGGTGCGCGACATCGCCATCGGCCTCCCGGCCCTGGCGATCTGGCAGGTGATGGAGGGCCGGCGGCTGCTGGCGACCAAGGCCGAAGAGAAGGCGTCGGAAGCGCCGTAGGCCTTGAGACGTTGTCCGCATTGCGCCGTCCTGATAGCCCGTCGCCAAACAACGGAGGAGCTCAGGATATGTTCAAGGGTGTGGATCACATCGTCGTGGCGGTGAAGGACCTCGACAAGTCGATCGGCAAGTACGAGGCGATCTACGGCGCGCCGGTCAGCGACCGCAGCGAGGCGGCGGCGGCCGGGATGAAGATGGCGTTCTTCCGCTTCGCCGACAGCTACGTCGAACTGGTCTCGAACCTCGGCGACGACGGCCCGATCGCCAAGCGGCTGGCCGACCGCGGCGAAGGCATCCACCTGATCGCGATGAAGGTCGACGATCTCGATAAGACCCTCGCCGAGCTGCGCGAAAAGGGCGTGCGGCTGGTGGGCGATCCGGGCGCCGGCAATCCGGTGCGCGGCCAGGTGTTCGTGCATCCGTCGGAAACCGGCGGGGTGCTGACGCAGCTGGTGCAGCGGTAGGATCACCCCCGCAGTTCCCCTGCCCTTCACGGGGAGGGGTTAGGGGTGGGGGTGCGAACTGGGTATCTGCCGCAGGTGGTGCATGGCGGCAAAACGGCGGGCGCTGAGCTGACACCCCCATCCCCAACCCTTCCCCGCAAGGGGGAAGGGAGTCGGCATCAAGCCGTCCACTTCATCGCATAAACCGGTACCCAACCCCCGGCTCGGTCTGGATGTGCTTCGGCGCGGCCGGTTCGGTTTCGAGTTTCTGGCGCAGCTGGCCGACCAGGACCCGCAGGTAGGGCAGGTCATCGACGTGGGCGGGCCCCCAGATCGCGGTCAGCAGGGCGCGGTGGGTCAGCACCTTGCCGTCGCCTTCGGCCAGCCGCGCCAGCAGCTCGTACTCCTTGGGGGTGAGTCGCACCGGCTCCCCTGCCCGGCTGACCAAGCGCTTGACCAGGTCGAGTTCGAGCTCGCCCGCCGAGATTACCGCCTCGGCGCCGACGCGCTCCAGCTTGTGGCGCAGGGCGACGCGCAGCCGGGCCAGGAATTCGCCGACACCGAACGGCTTTTGCACATAGTCGTCGGCGCCGAGGTCGAGGGTGGAGATCTTCTCGGCCTCCCGCTCGCGGGCCGAGAGCACGATGATCGGACCGTCGTAGAAGGCGCGGGCGGCGCGCAGCAGGTCCTTGCCGTCCATGTCCGGCAGGCCGAGGTCGAGCACGACCGCGTCGGGCGATGACTGCGCAATAGCCTTCAGCCCCGCCGCGCCATCGTCGGCGCGCAGCGCCTCGAATCCGGCCGCGCCGAGGGCCGGACCCAAGAAGCGGTGCATCTGCGGCTCGTCGTCGATCACCAGAATGCGGGGTTTGTAAGCGCTCATAATAGCCAATGTGGGGTGGCTCTTTCTTTCGGCAGGCTGATCAGGATGCGGGTGCCGCGGCCCTCGTGGATCGGGCTGGCGGCGGCGATACGGCCGCCCATGGCCTCGACGAATCCCTTGGCGATGGCAAGGCCGAGGCCGGTCCCTGCGCCGGCCGCCCGATCGCTGCTCTCCTCCAGCCGCTGGAAGCGCTCGAAAACCTGCTGCAGCTGCGCCGTCGGGATGCCCTTGCCCTCGTCCTCGATGGCGATCACCACGTTGCGCTCGTCCTCATAGACCGCCGCCTCGATGCGCGAACCGTCGGCGCTGTAGGCGATGGCGTTCTCCAGGATGTTGACCAGGGCCTGCTCCAGCAGCGCCGGATCGGCCGGCACGGTGCTGAGCGTCGGCGGATAGTCGCGGACCAGCTCGCGCTTTTCCAGCCGGCGGGCGACACGGTCGGCGGCGGCGCTGGCGACATCGCGCAGATCGGTCGCCTGGGTGCGCGGAGCGACGCCGCCGCCCTCCAGCTTGGTCATGTCGAGCAGGTTGCCGACATAGCGATTGAGCCGCTCGGCCTCATCGCGGATGCTTTCGAGCAGATCGAGCTGCACCGGCCGCTCCAGCTCGGGGCCGTACTCAATCAAGGTTGTCGTGGCGCCGAGGACCCCGGCCAGCGGCGTGCGCAGGTCGTGGCTGATGGAGTTGAGCAAGGCGGTGCGCAGGCGCTCGGAGCGGCGCAGGGCGTCGGCCTCCGAGGCTTCGGCGGCCAGTTCGGCGCGCTCCAGAGCGATGGCGCCCTGGTCGAGCAGGGCAAGCACGAAGCGCTCGGCATCGCCGTCGCCGTGGGGTCGCGGCTCGATCGCAGCGACGCCGGCGCGGGCGCTGATTCCCTGCAGCGGCCAGAAGGTCCAGCCGGCGGACGGCAGCGTGCCGGTGCCGGCGCCGGCGGCCTCGCCGTGCTCCCAGGCCCAGCGGGCGGCGGCCATATCCTGGGTCCCAAGCGTCTCCATCGTCGGCGCGGCCGCGGCGGTGACGATCTCGCCGGCGGCGGGCAGCAGGATCATCGCCTTGCCGCCGGTCGCGGCCGACAGCTGTTCGGCTAGGGCGGTGGCGGCGTCGAGCTTCTTGGCCGAGGCGGACAGCCGCCGGCTGGCGGCCAGCAAGGCGGAGATGGCGGCCGCCCGGCGTGAGGTGGCCTGTTGCTGGTCCTGCAATCGCCCCGCCAGCGCGCCGGTGACGAGGGCGACGGCCAGGAACATCAGTAGGGTCAAAAGGTCGGTCGGCGAGCCGATCACGAACGAATAGCGCGGCGCGAGGAACAGGTAGTTGTAGACCAGGAACGCGAGCCCGGCCGCCAGCAACGCCGGCCGCAGGCCCTGCAGCACCGCGGCGGTGAACACCGCGGCCAGGAAGATCATGCCGAGGTCGGAGGCGCGGAAGGTGCGGTCGAGGTACCAGGCCACCAGCGTCGCGGCGGCGACATAGCCGATCCCCGGCAGGTACTTGCGCCAAGCCCCCGGCTCGCGGGCGACCACCTGGCGCAGGCTCGGGCCGCCCGCGGGTTCGGACGACCTTTCGGTGACGACGTGGAGGGCGACGCCCTCGGCGTGGCGCATCATCGCGCTGGCGAACGATCGGCGCAGCGCCTCGCGCCAGCGGCTGTCGCGCGACTTGCCGATCACCAGCTGGGTGACGTTGTTCTTGCCGCAGTAGTCGGCGACCACGGCGACGATGTCGTCGCCGGTGAGGCTGAGGGTCGCGGCGCCGAGCTGCTCGCCAAGCTTCATCGCCTCGTTGACCTTGGCGAGCGCGAGGGCGCTGGGCAGGGCGCGGCCGGAGCGCTCGACGTGGGCGACGGTCCAGGGCGCGTCCATCATTTCGGCCAGACGCCGCCCGGTGCGCACCAGCTGATCGGACATAGCGTCGCCGCCGACCAGCACCAGAATCCGCTCGCCGGCCGGCCAGGGCCCGGCGACGCCGGCGCGGCGCATGGCGCCGATCAGCTCGTCGTCGACCGCCTGCGCGGCGCGGCGCAGGGCCAGTTCGCGCAGCGCGGTGAGGTTCTCGGGCTTGAAGAAGTGATCGGAGGCGAGGCGCGCGGTCTCGGGGACATAGACCTTGCCCTCGGCCAGCCGCTGGCGAAGTTCCGCCGGGGTGATGTCGACGATCTCGATCTCATCGGCGCGCGAGATCACGCCGTCGGGCACCGTCTCGCGCTGGCGGACCCCGGTGATCTTCCAGACCACGTCGACCAGGCTCTCAAGGTGCTGGACGTTGAGCGTGGTCCAGACGTTGACGCCGGCGGCGACCAGCTCCTCGACGTCCTGCCAGCGCTTGGGATGGCGCGAGCCCGGGGCGTTGGAATGGGCGAACTCATCGACCAGCAGCAGCTCGGGCTTGCGGGCCAGGGCCGCATCGATATCGAACTCCATCAGCATGTGGCCGCGGTGTTCGATCGGCCGCCGCGCCAGGGTCTCGAGGCCGACGGTCAGCGCCTCGGTCTCGCGCCGGCCGTGAGTCTCGACCAGGCCGACCACCACGTCGTGCCCATCGGCCTTGCGGCGCGCGGCCTGGGCCAGCATCTCGTAGGTCTTGCCGACCCCCGGCGCCATGCCGAGGAACACCTTGAGCCGGCCGCGCCCCGCCTTCCGCGCCTCGAGGAGGAGCGCGTCTGGGTCGGGGCGGCGCGGCTCGTCCGGCGTCATCAAGCCTTAGGCTGGGCCTTTGGGATGGCCGCGTCCAGCGCGCGGTTGGTCATCAGCACGTTCACGTGCGGCTGGCCGATGAATCCGAGAAAAGGCGCTTCAACATGGTCGGAAACGATCTTGCGGACGGCGTCGGCGGAGACACCGCGGGCCTTGGCGATGCGGTCGGCCTGGAGGTCTGCGTAGGCGGGCGAGATGTCAGGATCCAGACCAGAAGCGGAGGTGGTGATGGCGTCATCGGGGATTTCCTGATGTCCGGTGGACTTGCGCAGCGCGCCGGCGTCGCCGGTGACACGCTTGGCGAGATCGCTGCTCAGCGGCCCATAGTTGGAGCCGCCGGAGCTGGTGGGGTCGTAGCCGTTGCCGGCCGCCGACGGGCGGGGATGCAGGTACTCGTCCTTGGCGAAGGCCTGGGCGATCAGGGCAGAGCCGACCACATGGCCGTCGGCGCCCCGCACCAAGCTGCCGTCGGCCTGGTAGGGAAAGGCGACCTCGGAGACGCCGGTGATCGCCAGCGGATAGCCGAGGCCCAGCAGCAGGGTGAAGAGCACCGTCGAGACGATGGCGGGGCGGAGTTCGGAGAGCATGGGGTTAGGCCTTGCGGGGGGTTCGAGGAAAGCGCCAGGACTTGGATGTCCCCCCTCGCCCGTCATCGCCGCCGGCCGGTGGGTGGCCGTGCTGGGCACGGCCACGGCGCGTCCCGCGTGCTTGGGTGGCCGGGATTGGCGCCCAGCCATGACCGTAGATTGGGGGGTTGAGGAGAGAGATCATCACGCGAGCCCGATCGTGGTGATCAGCACATCGACGATCTTGATGCCGATGAACGGCGCAACGAGGCCGCCGATCCCATAGATCAACAGGTTGCGGCGCAGAAGGCGCGCCGCGCCGATCGGGCGGTATTTCACCCCGCGCAGGGCCAGCGGCACCAGGGCGATGATGATTAGGGCGTTGAAGATGATCGCCGACAGGATGGCGCTGTGCGAGTTCTTCAGCTGCATGATGTTGAGGGCGCCCAGCGCCGGCAACTGCAGGAAGAAGATCGCCGGGATGATGGCGAAGTACTTGGCCACGTCGTTGGCGATCGAGAAGGTGGTCAGCGCGCCGCGGGTGATCAGCATCTGTTTGCCGACCTCGACGATCTCGATGACCTTAGTCGGATCAGAGTCGAGGTCGACCATGTTGCCGGCCTCGCGGGCCGCCTGGGTGCCGGTCTGCATGGCGACACCCACATCGGCCTGAGCCAGCGCCGGGGCGTCGTTGGAGCCGTCGCCGCACATGGCGACCAGACGCCCTTTGGCCTGTTCCTCGCGGATCAGCCGCAGCTTGTCCTCGGGCGTGGCTTCGGCGAGGAAGTCGTCGACGCCGGACTCCGAGGCGATGGCCGCGGCGGTGACCGGATTGTCGCCGGTGATCATCACCGTGCGTATGCCCATGCGGCGGAGGTCGGCGAAGCGCTCCTTCACGCCCGCCTTGACCACGTCCTTCAGGTGGATGACGCCGACGAGCGCCCCGTTTTCCGCTACCGCAAGCGGCGTGCCGCCGGAGCGAGCGATGCGGTCGACAGCGGCGGCGACTTCCGTTGGCACGGCCGACGGGGCGAGGCCGACGGTGCGATAAATCGCGTCGACCGCGCCTTTGCGCCAGACGTCGGCGCCGGCGTCGAGGCCGGAGATCCGGGTTGTGGCGCTGAATGGCACGGGGGTAGAGCCTGCCGGCGGCACGCCGGTCATTCCCTTCTCAAGCGCCAGATCGACGATAGAGCGGCCTTCGGCGGTTTCGTCGGCGAGCGAAGCCATCATCGCGGCGCGGATCGCCGCTTCGGGACGGACGCCGGGAGCTGGGATAATCTCCGTCGCCATGCGGTTGCCGTGGGTGATGGTGCCGGTCTTGTCGAGCAGCAGGGTGTCGCAATCGCCCGAGGCCTCGACCGCTCGGCCCGAGGTGGCCAGCACATTGAACTTCAGGAGGCGGTCCATGCCGGCGATGCCGATGGCCGAGAGCAGTCCGGCGATTGTGGTGGGGATCAAGCAGATGAACAGCGCGCCGAGCAGGATCGGGTCGAGTTTGACGCCCGAGTACTGGCCGAGGCCCAGCAGCGACACGCAGACGATCAGGAAGATAATGGTCAGGCCAGCCAGGAGGACGGTCAGCGCCATCTCATTGGGCGTTTTGCGGCGCTCGGCCCCTTCGACCATGGCGATCATTCGATCGATGAACGAATTGCCCGGTTCGGCGGTGATGCGCACCTTGATCCAGTCGGAGACCACGGTGGTGCCGCCAGTGACGGCCGAGCGGTCGCCGCCGGCTTCACGGATCACCGGCGCGGACTCCCCGGTGATTGCCGCCTCGTTGACCGAGGCGACCCCCTCGATGATCTCGCCGTCGCTCGGCACCATGTCCCCGGCCTCGACCAGCACCACCTGGCCCGCGGTCAGCTTGTAGGCCGGCGTAGGCACGATCAGCCCCTGCGCTTCGTCCGCGATCAGCTTGGCCTTCACATCGACCCGCTGGGCGCGCAGGGCGTCAGCGGCGGCCTTACCGCGGCCTTCGGCGATGCTCTCGGCGAAGTTGGCGAACACCACCGTGAACCACAGCCAGAGAGCGATCTGGAACGCCCACCACGGGCTTGCGCCGGTGCGGAAATCATCGACGGTCGAAACCGTGGCCAGCAGGGCGACGATCCAGACCGCCAGGATCACCGGATTGCCGGCCAGCCTGCGTGGGTCGAGCTTGACGAAAGAGTCCTGGATCGCGCGCGCCATGACGCTGGAGGACAGGCTGGTCCCAGCGACGGCTGAGCGGCGCTTCTCGCCAAAGTGGACGTCGACGGCGGTCATGACTTTCAGGCTCCGAAGAGGTCAGTGCTGCTTGGCGACCGTGTCGAGCACCTGGAAGTGCTCCACGATCGGGCCAAGCGATTGAGCGGGGAAGTACATCAGCCCGCCCATGATGATGATCACGCCGGCCAGCAGGCCGACGAAAAGGGGCCCGTCGGTCGGCAGGGTGCCAGCCGAAGGCTGCAGCTTGGGCTTCATGGCGATCGATCCGGCCATGGCCAGCACGGGCAGCACATAGGCGAAGCGGCCGAGCAGCATGGCGATGCCGAGCGTGGCGTTCCAGTAGGGTACGTTGGCCGAGAGGCCCGCGAAGGCCGAGCCGTTGTTCCCTGTCGCCGAAGTGTAGGCGTAGAGAATCTCCGAGAGCCCGTGCGGGCTGCCCGAGGACGCTTCGAGCGCCTTGAGGGCTACCGGAACCACAGCGGCGACACCGGCGAAGCCGAGGATCGACAGCGGCAGGGTGACGGACGCCAGCATGGCGAACTTGACCTCGCGCGCCTCGATCTTCTTGCCGAGGTACTCCGGCGTTCGTCCGACCATCAGCCCGGCCACGAACACCGCGATGATGGCCATGACGATCATGCCGTAGAGACCTGAACCGACGCCGCCGGGGGTGATCTCGCCGAGCTGGATCATGAACATCGCCATGCCGCCGGCCAGAGGCATGAAGCTGTCGTGCATCGAGACGACCCCACCGTCGGACGCCCCAGTGGTGAAGGCGGTGAAGACTGCGGTCGAGGGCGCGCCGAAGCGGACCTCCTTGCCCTCCATGTTGACGAGGGTGCTGGCGTGCACCGCGTGCATGGCGGGCGCCGGCTGGGTCTCGGCCCAGTAGATTACGGACGAAGCCGTGACGATGAACATGGCCATCACCGCCACCAGGGCGCGCGCTTCCTTCCGGGCAAGGACCACGATGCCGAAGGCGAACACGCAGGCGTAGCTCACCGCATTCATCTCGATCTCTTCGATCAGATTGGTGATCGAATTCGGGTTCTCGTACGGGTGCGCCGAGTTGGCGTTGTAGATGCCGCCGCCGTTGGTGCCGAGCTGCTTGATCGCTTCCTGGCTGGCCGTGGGATAGAGCGGGATGGTCTGTTTGGCGCCTTCCATGGTCACCGCGTTGGCGACCCCGTGGGCCCCGGAGGCGATGGTCTGGGGCTCGCCCAGCGCCACGAAGGCCAGGGCCACAACGATGGAGATCGGCAGCAGAAAATAGAGGCTGATTCGGGTCAGATCGACCCAGAAGTTGCCAAGTCCCTCGGCGCGATTGGCCACGAAGGCGCGGGTGACGGCCGCGGCAAGGGCGATGCCGGCGGCCGCGGACAGGAAGTTGTGCGAGGTCAGCCCGGCCATCTGCGAGAAGGCCGACATGGTCTGCTCGGGCGTGTAGGACTGCCAGTTGGTGTTGGTTATGAAGCTGATCGCCGTGTTGAAGGCGAGGTCAGGGCTGGTTCCCTTGAAGCCCTGCGGATTGAACGGCAGCAGGTCTTGGAAGCGCAGGATCAGATAGAGGATCAGGAAACTCGCGACGCTGAAGGCGAGCATCGAGATCGCGTAGGCGAACCAGTTCTGATCCTTCTTCGGATCGACGCCGAAGCCGCGGTAGAGCACGCCCTCGACCGGCTTCAGCACGGGATCCAGCCAGGTCCGTCCGCCTTGCCAAACCCGCGCCAGATACGCGCCCAGCGGCAGGCCGAGGGCCACGGTGATGGCGATGGTGACGAGAATCTCGCCCCAGCCTCGCACGTCCATTTGAGGGTGTCCTTCTCGTACGGGTCTAGAATTCGCTCGGGGGCTAGAACTTGTCTGGGCGCAGCAGGGCCGCGATCATGTAGCCGGCGATCACCAGGACCCCGGCCGCGTAGATGAGCTCGACCACCACGGCTCAAATCCTCCGCAGCGCGACTGCGTAAAGCGCATAGAGCGCCAGCACGGCGATGCCGGCGGCGATATAGATCAGATCGGTCATCGGGGTCTCCGGGCGCGTTGAAGCGCCGACCTGGAGCATCGGCCGAATTGGGATCAAATCTCGACGGGGAAGCCGGGGTGGCCGCGTAAGGAAGGCGTAAAGACCGGCGCTTCGACCCCGTGCTACCGGGTGACGAGCCTCGCCAGTGACGCCTGGTCGTACGGCTTGGAGAGAAACCGGCCGTCGTCGGGGATTTCACCCGGCGCCGGCGGGTTGCGCCCGGACGTCAGGATCAGGCGGATGTCGGGGCGATAAGCATGAACCCTGTGCGCCAGCTCCAGGCCGTCGAACCGGCCGGGCATGTTGATATCGGTGAACAGCACCGAGATTTCCGGATGGCGGACGATTTCCGCCATGGCGTCTTCCGCTCCGCCGGCCTCGATCGTCGCGAAGCCCTCATCCGCCAACATGTCGGCGGCGTTCATGCGAATAATCGCCTCATCGTCGACCACAAGGATCACGGGGCTGGGGGATTGCGACACTGACATACGACAACAACAGCTTGCCGGAGGATTAGGTTCCTCCAGTCAAGTATATGAGGATTAATCTTCTTTTAGTAATCTCAGCGGTGCGCTCGAAGTCCAGACCACGCCGGGCGAAGCGTAGCTTATGTTGCTCTTATGACCGTTATCGCCCGATAAACTGGCCTGGATCAGCCGGGTGCCGAAGCCCTTGCGGGATGGCGGCGTCACCGGCGGGCCGCCGCTTTCGCGCCAGGACAGCTCAAACACCGCGCCGTCGCCCTCGCCGGCGATCGACCATTCAACGCGCACCTGACCCGCTGCGTTGGAAAGCGCGCCATATTTCGCCGCGTTGGTGCACAGCTCGTGCAGCGCCATCGACACGCCAACCGCGGCGCGGGCGTTGATCTTCAGGTCGGGTCCATCGGCCTTGATTCGATCCGGCTCGCCGCCGTGGATCGCCGTCGCCGCCGCCACGATCGAACGGATCGGCGCGGCGGCCCAGTTCGACTTGGTCAGGATGTCGTGGGCGCGGCCGAGCGTGACCAGGCGCATCTCGATCGCATCGCGCGCCTCGGCCGGCGTGGCGGCGGTCCGGAGGGACTGGCCGACGATCGCCTGGGCGAGCGCCAGGGTGTTCTTCACCCGGTGCTCCAACTCGCCGGTCAGCAGCCGACGATCCCGCTCGGCGGCGGCTTCACTGGCCTCCAGTGCGGTCTGAGCGTTCTTGAACTCCGTCCGATCGCGGAGAATCTTGAGGAAGCCGATCGGCTCGCCCTCTTCGTCGGTCAGCGGCATCATCTCGCCGCTGGCCCAGAACTGCGTGCCGTCCTTGCGCAGGTGCCAGCGCTCGTCGGAGCCGCGGCCGCGGGTCAGGGCCGCGCCCATCTCGATCTCCGGCACGTTCGACGCGCGATCCTTCGGGGTGAAGAACACCTCGCAGGATCGGCCGCGCATCTCCTGCTCGGTCCAGCCCAGGATACGGTGAGCGCCCTCGTTCCAGCTGCTCACCAGGCCAGCCAGGTCCATCGAGACGATGCCGTAGTCGATCGCGCTTTCGAGGATGCGTCGATGCCGCTCGTCGCTGGATTTCTGCTGCGCCAGCGCCTTGCGCAACTCCAGCTGCGAAGCGACCTGCCGGGCCAGTGTCTTCAGCGCGAATTGCTGGTCGGCGGTCAGCGAGCGCGGCTCGGTGTCCAGCACACAGAGCGTTCCGAGCGGCAGCCCCTCGGGCGTCTCCAGCGGCTGACCGGCGTAGAACCGCAGGCCCCCGTCGCCGGTCACCAGCGGATTTTTGGCGAAGCGGGCGTCCTTGGTGGCGTCCTCGACCATGAACACATCGCGCTGCTGGATAGCGTGGGCGCAGAACGCGATGTCGCGCGGCGTTTGCTTCACATCGACGCCGAGCGCGGCCTTGAACCACTGCCGTTCCTCGTCCAGCAGGCTGACCAGCGCGATCGGAGCCCCGCAAACCTGAGCGGCGACGCGGACCAGATCGTCGAATTCCTGCTCGGGCGCCGTGTCCATGACGGCGTAGCCCTCAAGCGCGGCCAGTCGGTCGACCTCGCGCCAGGCCGGTGTTGAGATTCTCGGCCCATCGGACATGGCAGACACATAGAGCCGGCGCCGGCTATGTCCAACCGCGTACGGATTCGGGGACGCTTCGTCGCAGCTCGCCCTAACCCTTCGCCAGCGCCTCGCGCCGTTCTTCCAGTTCCAGCCATTCCTCCTCGGCGTTGCCCAGCTCGGTGCGGGCGGCGGTGAGGCGGTGCATGGCGGCGTCGAACGCCTTGCGGTCCCTCGCGTAGAGGCCGGGGTCGTCCAGACGCGACTCCAGGGCGACGATCTCGTCGGAAAGCCGGGGCATCGCCTTGTCCAGCTCCTCGAGGCGGCGCTGGTCCTTGTAGGTGAGCTTAATCGGGGCGCGAGTTGGCGCGGCAGGCGGCGGCTTGGCGATGGGCTTCGGCGCGGCGACCGGTGAGAGCGCACGGCCGCGGACGGCGTCGAAGAAGTCGGGGTACTGACGGGTGAAATCGCTCCAGCCGCCGGGGCTCTCGACGATCCGCCCTGCCCCATCGAGCGCGATGGTCGAGGTGGCGAGGCGGTCGATGAAGTCGCGGTCGTGGCTGACCAGGATCAGCGTGCCGTCGTAGTCGGCCAGCATGTCTTCCAGGAGGTCGAGCGTGTCCATGTCGAGGTCGTTGGTCGGCTCGTCGAGCACCAGCAGGTTTGCGGTGCGGGCCAGCGCCCGGGCCAGCAGCAGGCGATTGCGCTCGCCGCCGGAGAGGCTGGCCACGGGCTGGCGCAGCTGACTCTCCTGGAACAGGAACTCCTTGGCATAGGCCGCGACGTGTTTGGGCCGGCCGCGCACGAGCACCTGGTCGCCGCCGCCCTGCGCCAGGGCGTCCCAAAGGGTCATCTCGACGGTGAGGTCGGCCCTGGCCTGGTCGACGTAGGCGATCTCCAGTCCGGTCCCGAGCTTGACCGTACCGGCGTCGGTGGGGATTTCGCCCAGCAGCAGCTTGACCAGCGTGGTCTTGCCGGCGCCGTTAGGCCCGACCACGGCCAGCCGGTCGCCGCGCAATATGCGGGTCGAGAATCCGCGGATCAGGACGCGTTCGCCGAACGACTTGCCGATCGCCTTGGCCTCGACCACGCGCTGGCCAGAGACGGCGCCCGATTCCGCGGCCAGCGACAGCGACTGGCGCTGGTCGTGCATCAGCGCCTGTTTGCGCTCGCGCATCGCCACCAGCAGCCGCGCGCGGCCCTCGTTGCGGGTGCGCTGGGCGGTGATCGAACGGTAGAAAGTGTAGGTCTCGCGCTCGATCGCCTTGCTGAGCTTGCGCAGCGACTCGGCCTGGTCGGCGGCAATGCGGGCGGACCAGGCGTCGAAGGCGCCGAAGCCCTTGTCGAGTCGCCAGATGCGCCGATCCTCGAGCCAGAAGCAGCGCTGGGTGACGCGCTCCAGGAACGCGCGGTCGTGGCTGACCACCAGGGCGGCGGCGCGGCTGGCGCCCAGCATCGCCTCCAGCGTCTCGATGGCGAAGATGTCGAGGTGGTTGGTCGGCTCGTCGAGCAGCAGCACGTCGGGTTTCTCGGCGAAGGCGCGGGCCAGCGCCGCGCGGCGTCCCTCGCCGCCGGAAAGGCCCTGGGTTCCGCGGGTCGGATCGAGACCGAATGCTTCCAGGGCCGACTCGGCTTCGTGGGCCGGCGCCCCGCCAGCGACGGCGTAGGCCAGCAGGGTGTCGCCGGCGATGTTGGGCTCCTGCGCCACCAGGCTGATCCGAGCCGCCGGCGTCAGGGTGCGCTCGCCGCCATCCGCCTCGATCAGGCCGACCAGAATCCGCAGCAGGGTCGACTTGCCGGCGCCGTTGCGGCCGACCAGGCAGGCGCGCACGCCGGGCTCGATGCCCAGATCGACGCCGTCGAACAGCATGCGCGGGCCGTCGGCGAGACGCACGTCTTTCAGCGCGATGATCGGGGGGCGGGCCATTGGGTTGGGTCTTTAGCGGATGCGGCGTCGTGTAACGAGCGTGTGGCCGCGCCCCCTCCGTCTCGTCACGCTATCGCGTGCCGATCCACCTCCCGCTTCGCCCTGCGGGCTCGCATGGGAGGAGCGAATACCCTGCTCCTCCACCGTGCAGCGCAGCGGAAACGGGGGAGGTGGATCGGCCGGCGCAGCCGGACGAGACGGAGGGGGCGCAGGGCCGCTACAACGTTACTCCACCGTCGCCAGCACCTTGCCCACGGTGTCGAACAGCTCCGTTATCTGGTCGGCGCTGACGATTAGCGGCGGCGAGAAGGCGATGGTGTCGCCGGACGCCCTGACCAGCGCGCCGCGGCTGAGCGCGCCAAGCAGGGTGGCGTAGCCGCGGGCCCCCGGCGCGCCAGACCGCGGGGCCAGGTCGATCGCGCCCATCAGGCCGAAGTTGCGGATGTCGGTCACGTGCGGCGAGTCCCGCAGCGCGTGGATCGATTTCGCCCACACGTCCTCAAGCTCGAGCGAGCGGGTCAACAGGCCTTCGCGCTCGTAGATGTCGAGCGTCGCCAGGCCGGCGGCGCAGGCGACCGGGTGGCCGGAGTAGGTGTAGCCGTGGAAGAACTCGATCGCCTCCGGCGGACCTTGCATGAAGGCGTCGTGGATCTCGCGCTTCACGAACACCGCGCCCATCGGCAGCACGCCGTTGGTGACGCCCTTGGCGGTGGTCATGATGTCGGGGACAACGCCAAGGCGCTGGCTGGCGAACGCCGCGCCGACCCGGCCGTAGCCGGTGATCACTTCGTCGAAGATCAGCAAGATGCCGTGCTTGTCGCAGATGGCGCGCAGGCGCTCCAGATAGCCTTTCGGCGGCGGCAGCACGCCGCCCGAGCCCACCACCGGCTCGACCACCACCGCGGCGATGGTCTCGCCGCCGTGCAGCATCGTCAGCCGTTCCAACTCGTCGGCAAGCTCGGCGCCGTGCTCGGGCATGCCGACGCTGAAGCTGTTCAGCTTCGGCAGGTGGGTCTGCGACAGGTGGTCGACCCCTGACAGGGTCGGGAACATGCGCCGGTTGTTGACCAGGCCGCCGACCGAAATGCCGCCGAAGCCGACGCCGTGGTAGCCGCGCTCGCGGCCGATCAGCCGGGTGCGCTGCCCCTCGCCGCGGGCGCGGTGGTAGGCGAAGGCGATCTTCAGCGCCGTGTCCACCGACTCCGAGCCGGAGTTGGTGAAGAACACGCGGTCGAGGCCGGCGGGCGCGATCCTGGCCAGCCGCGCCGCCAGCTCGAACGCGCCGGAATGGCCCAGCTGGAACGGCGGCGCGTAGTCCAGCTCCATCAGCTGGCGATGCACCGCGTCGGCGATCTCGGCGCGGCCGTGCCCGGCGTTGACGCACCAGAGCCCGGCGGTGCCGTCCATCACCTGCTGGCCATCGACCATGCGGTACATCATGCCGCTGGCCGAGGCGAACAGGCGCGGCGCGGACTTGAACTGGCGATTGGCGGTGAAAGGCATCCACCAGGCGGCGAGATCGAGGTCGTTGCGGGGGGCGTCGAGCGGCACGGCGGATCCTTTCAGAACTCGCGCGATCCCTGCATCACCGGCGTGGCGGCGGCAAGGCCGGGCTGGCGTCAGACGCGCGGGAAACCGGCGACAGCGTTCAGACGCGCCCAGGAAATCGCCGCCGACTTGCCGATCGAGCTTGGCGCGCGGCTCGGTTTGAGGGCCTGGCGCCAACGATTCTCCGCGAGCGCGGCTTCGCGCCAGCAAGCGGCGATGGCGGCGGACACCGCCTGCGGTCCACGCGACCAAGCTCCGGCCATTTGCTGGCGGAAACCGGCCTCGAGCGCATCGCGCTCATCGGCGACCAGAGCCAGCGCCGCCGGGAAATCGTCCAGGGCGGCGCGGTGCAGCCGCTCGTGGCGCCACCACAGGCTTTCGTCGTCATAGCGGTCGGTGGGCGCGCCGGTCCGCGGCAATGGCAAGCCGAGCGCGACCGGCTTGAACAGGCTGAGGCAGGGGGCCGACGTGGCCGTGACCCAGTGGGTGACGGCGCCCGGCGTGAGGTCCGAGGCCATCGAGTTCACCGTCTGGCTGCGGCGCGCGCCGCTGGCCGCGTGCATGCAGACCGAGCGGCGCTCTGTCTTGCGCGGCGACCAGTCGGCGTCGCCCTCGGCTTCGGCGCCGTGGTCGCGCAACACCGCCTGCAGATCGGCGAGTTCGAGCCGGCCGGCCTTCGGCGCCAGCAGCGACGCGGCCCTGGCGCAGCGGCCGCGGCCGAAACTGCTGGCGTCGCGCACCGGATCGATCAGGCGCTCGGCGAAGTCGAAACGACCCTCCCCGTCCGTCCAGCCCGCAGCCTCGGCATGCGCGCGCAGGTCAGCGCTGACCGTGCCGGCCGCGCCGATGCTGAGCGCATTGGAGAGGGTGCGAACGCTGGTGACGCGCTCTACCGCCCACCACCGGCCGACGGTCTCCAGCACATAGGCTTCGCGCTGGTCGGCGACGATGAAGCCGTTGTGGTAGTAGAACCGGCCGTAGTGGCCGCAGTCGCCGCCCTGGCCGTGGCGTTCCAGCAGCGCGGTCATCACCGAGACCGCCTCGGCCGCGCTCGCCCCTCGCTCCAGTCCCAGCCGCGCCAGGTCCATGCCGGTGAGCGCCGGCTTGCGCTCGGCGGGGACGGTCGAGTGCATCGCCTCGTTGCCGATGACGACGCCATGCTCGTTGGCGCCCATCTCGGCGCCCCACATCCAGTATGGCCGGCAGAGCAGCGCGGCGTGCGTCTCGGCCGCCGGTTCGATCTCGATATAGGTCAGGCGCTCGGTGGGGGCGGTCTTGCGACGGCGGGGCGACAGCTCGATGCGCTGCGCCTCGTTGCGCTCACGGTCGCTGTTCTTGGCGAACAGCATCGCGCCGCTGGCGGTGGCTGACGGCATCGCAACCAGGGTGTCGCACATCAGCGCGCCCCTCAGATGTCCGCGTACACCTTGCGCTCGCCCGCCATTCCCGGATGCGTCACCGCACCCAGGTGGGCGGGGCCGACGCCCTGGGCGTATTTCCACAGCGCGCCGGAGCCGTAGTCGGTGACGCGCGGCTGCCAGTGGCGCCGGCGGTTTTCCAGTTCGATCGGGTCGACTTCGAGCTCGATGGTTCCGGCGTCGGCGTCGATGGCGATGATGTCGCCGTCCTTGATCAGGGCGATCGGGCCGCCGTCCTGGGCTTCGGGGCCGACGTGGCCGACGCAGAGGCCCCGCGTGCCGCCGGAGAAGCGGCCGTCCGTGATCAGGGCCACCTTGTCCCCGCGTCCCTGGCCGCTGATGGCCGCCGTGGTGGACAGCATCTCGCGCATGCCGGGGCCGCCCTTGGGGCCCTCGTAGCGGATCACCAGCACCTCGCCGTCCTGGTAGTCCCCGGCCTCGACCGCGGCGAAGCAGGCTTCCTCACCGTCGAACACGTGAGCCGGGCCGCGATGGGACCGGTGCGAGGTCATGCCGGCGACCTTGACGATGGCGCCGTCCGGGGCGAGCGAGCCCCAGAGGCCGACTACGCCGCCAGTGGGCGACAACGGATTGGACACCGGTCGGATCACCACCTGGTCGTCCCGCCATTTCACGTCGGCGAGGTTCTCGGCCAGGGTCTTGCCGGTGACGGTCATCACGTCGCCGTGGATGTAGCCGCCCTCCAGCAGGGTCTTCAGCAGCACCGGCACGCCGCCGGCCTCGCCCATGTCCTTGGCCACGAAGCGGCCGCCGGGCTTCAGGTCGGCCAGCAGCGGCGTGCGGTGGAAGATCTCGGCCATGTCGCGCAGGGTGAACTCGATGCCGCACTCGTGGGCCATCGCCGGCAGGTGCAGGCCGCCGTTGGTCGAGCCACCGGTCGCGGCCACCACCACCGCGGCGTTCTCGAACGCCTTGCGGGTGCAGATGTCGCGCGGGCGGATGTTGTGCTCGATCAGCCGCACCACCGCTTCGCCAGACGCTACGGCGTACTGGTCGCGATCGAGATAAGGCGCCGGCAGGGCGGCCGAGAGTGGCAAGGCGAGGCCGATCGCCTCGGAAACGCAGGCCATGGTGTTGGCGGTGAACTGGCCGCCGCAGGCGCCCTCGCCTGGGCAGGCGTGCTGTTCGAGGCTGCAGAGATCGTCGAGGCTCATTCGCCCGGCCGAGTGCATGCCGACGCCTTCGAACACGTCGACCACGGTCACGTCCCGGCCTTGCCAGCGGCCGGGCAGGATGGAGCCGCCATAGAGGAACACCGACGGCACGTTGAGGCGCAGCATCGCCATCATCATGCCTGGCAGGGACTTGTCGCAGCCGGCGATGCCGACCAGGGCGTCATAGCTGTGGCCGCGGATGGTAAGCTCAACCGAGTCGGCGATCAGGTCGCGGCTGACCAGAGACGAGCGCATGCCTTCGTGGCCCATGGCGATGCCGTCGGTGACGGTGATGGTGCAGAACTCGCGCGGCGTGGCGCCGGCGTTCTTGACCCCGACGCTGACCGCGTGGGCCTGGCGCATCAGCGCGGTGTTGCAGGGCGCCGCCTCGTTCCAGCACGACGCCACGCCGACGAACGGCTGGTTGATCTCGCGCGTGCCGAGACCCATCGCGTAATAGTAGGACCGGTGCGGCGCCCGGCTCGGGCCCTCGGTCACATGCCGGCTCGGCAGCTTGGTCTTGTCCCAGGTTCCGTCCGGCTTCTTGGTCATGGCACGCCTCACGCGAAATGAGCCGCCGTCCTAGCGGAGCGGGGCGATGGCGCAAAGTCGCGATCACATATCCATCGCCCCGTGTGGTGGCTCGCCCCTCATCCGGCCCTTCGCGCGGGAGAAGGTGGGCCGCAAAGCGGGTCGGATGAGGGGTGTGGCCGATGCGGACGCGACGCTAGGTCAGGGCCGCAAGTTGCGCCTCGTAGCCCGACCGCAGCGCCTTCTCGCGCTCGATGCTGCCGGGCGTGCGGACGCCGTCGGCGGCGCCCGCAAGCCCATCAAGGAAGACATGCCAACCGGCGGCCGAGCCGATCAGGTATTTTGTCCCCATGCCGGACTGGCTGAAGGTGAGCACGCAACCCTCGCCGTCAGGCCGCAGCTCGCAGCGGATCACGGAGTTCGGGTGGTCGTCCTCGGTCCAGGTCCAGGCGAAGAGACGCGGCGGATCGAGCGCCACCACCTCGCCCTTGGTCATCTGGTATGGCGGGTCGTCGTCGGGGAAGAAAAGCTCCACCCGAGCGCCGAGCCGCAAGTCGGGAATGAAGCGCATTTCGGTGAACCAGTCGGCGATGCGCTCGGGGACTGTAAGCGCGGCCCAGACCTTGTGGATCGGCTTGCCGAAGTGGCGCACGAAGACGATCTCGTAGCTGTCGCCCGTCCGGCGAATGACGCCCTCTGCGTCGTCCATCTCACTGCTCCTCATCAAGGTGGCGTTCCAAGGCGTCGAGGCGGCCGCGCCAGAAATCGCGGTAGGGCGCGAGCCAGGCTTCGATGGCGGCGAACTCTTCCGGCGCGACGCTGTAAAGCCGGCGCTGGCCGTCGGCGCAGACGCGGACGAGGCCTGCCTCGCGCAACAGCCGCAGATGCTTGGAGACGCCCGGCTGGCTGATCGCCAGCGCCTCGACCACATCCCCGGCCGGCCGCTCGCCGGCGCGGAGCAGGTCGAGGATGCGGCGGCGGTTCGGTTCGGCGATGGCTTCGAAGGCGTCCATGCGGGAAGAGATAGCTGATTAGATATATAACTGACAAGAGATTTAGTACGAGGTCGTGCTGGGCGCCCTCGCGGCGGCACCCCTCATCCGGTCCTTCAAGCGGGTCGGATGAGGGGTGTTGGCCGACGAGGCTCAGAAGCGCTAAAGCGGCGGGCGGCACGCCGACACCCCCACCCCCTAACTCCTCCCCGCAAGGGGGAGGGAACTTGAGGATGCCAACCATGAATCTCGACGCCGTGCCGATCGGGCGTGATCCGCCCAATGAGGTGAATGTGGTGATCGAGGTGCCGATCGGCGGGGAGCCGATCAAGTACGAGATGCACAAGCCCTCGGGCGCGCTGATGGTCGACCGGTTCCTCTATACGGCGATGCGCTATCCGGGGAATTACGGCTTC
>Ga0302314_10002962_pt1 | contig 31458 bp, 25 predicted proteins | sample III_Palsa_N2_3_FD_200533 | JGI IMG/M metagenome (GOLD analysis project Ga0302314, IMG submission 200533) | Peat permafrost microbial communities from Stordalen Mire near Abisko, Sweden - III_Palsa_N2_3 | ecosystem: Environmental > Terrestrial > Soil > Palsa > Peat permafrost | place: Sweden... | reverse complement strand
CCTTGTCAACTCCCGGATCCCGAAGACCCTAACTACCTCCACCTCACGTGATCCGGGAGTTGACAAGGTCCTCCCGGTCTGGCTCCCTTGGGTCGACAGGGCGACGAGGGAGGCCAAAGCCGACCCACCCACGGACCCCACCACGCTGCTACCGCAACATCCCCGACCAGGCCCTTCCCCCTTGGAGTCCGGCCCGCCGGAGGCCTGCAGTTCGTAGTAAACCGTCACGGCCCCACCTCGCCGAGGCACACAGTCACCGAATATGAGATGTCAGACATCAATAACGATGGTGAATGGTCCGTCGTTTGTCAGCGTCACCTTCATGTCCGCCCCGAAGATTCCGGTCTCGACCTTGGCGCCACGTGCGCGCAGCGCATTGACCACATCAGCAACCAGCGGCTCGGCGACCGGGCCGGGCGCCGCGGCGTTCCACGTCGGGCGGCGACCCTTACGAGCGTCCCCATAAAGAGTGAATTGGGAGAGGACCAGGAGTGGCGCGCCGAGGTCGGAGCATGACTTCTCCCCGTCCAGGATCCTGACCGTCCACAGTTTCTCGGCCAGCCGCCCCGCCTGAGCTGTGGTGTCCTCGTGCGTGACGCCGACCAGGACGCACAGTCCCGGACCGGTGATCTGGCCGACTACCCGGCCCTCGACCTGGACCGCAGCCTCGGTGACTCGTTGAACGACAGCGCGCATGCACCGCATTATGCCATCGACGGACGCCTGGACGGGCGGCAACGCACGGGCACGCACGGGGCCGCAATAATCACCGATTGGTATCAGTTGCCCCTGAACACCGAACGATCCGTGCGGAATTTGGCTAGATTTTACCCGGCCGCAGATCGTGAGTGGTTTTATCCGGGAGGGCGAATGGCGCAGCTGCTTACTGCCGGTAGGGTTGCTCCCGCCGTACCACGCCGGGCCGGGGTCCGTGAGCGGTCTGGGGTCCGGTGCGAGGCGGGCAGGGTTTCAGTCGATTTAGTCCATTTGGCCGGCACTGATGAACGGGCAGCTGCGTGATCAGCATTCTGGCAGGAGCGGCAACCGATACCGGGTGTGTCCGGGACCACAATGAGGACAGTGTCCTGATGGCCACCGGCCTGTTCGCTGTGGCCGACGGCATCGGCGGGCATGCGGCCGGGGAGATCGCCAGCGAGTTGGCGGTCCTGCGGCTGGGGCGGCTCGGCGGTCTGGCCGACCTGGGGCCCGAGATTGTGCGCGCTTGTCTGGGCATGGCCAATCAGGAGATCCTCGACTCGGCGGCCGGAAATCCGGCGCGTGCCGGGATGGGTACCACGGTGGCCGGGCTGGCGCTGGTGCAGTTCGCCGGCGCGGACCATTGGGTCGTGTTCAATGTGGGCGACAGCCGGGTGTACCGCTTCGTGCAGAACGAACTCGATCTGCTGACGGTCGACCACACCGAGGTTGCGGAGCTGGTCGCCTCCGGCGCCATCAGTGAGGACGAGGCGCTTCGCCATCCGCGACGCAACGTGGTCACCCGGGCACTGGGTACCGATCCGGCTCCCGAGGTGGACCTGTGGATCCTGCCGCCGACGCCCGGGGAGAGGTTTCTGATCTGCTCCGACGGCCTGACGCTGGAGGTCAGCGAGGCCACGATCGCGGCGGTGCTTCGGTCCGAGCGCGATGTCGACCAGGCGGCCAGGACGTTGATCCGGCTGGCACTGGAGGCCGGCGGACGGGACAACGTCTCCGTCGTCGTCGTGGATGCGACGATGGAGGGCAGTTACGCTCTGGATTCGAATCTCGTCGACGACACCGCCCCTACTCCGCGCACTTCGGTTTGGCAGGGCGGAGTAGCGCGGTGACGGCGACCGCCCATCCCGCGCTGGAGGTGGACTACATCACCGGCGGCTGGATCGGCATCGCCGGGCCGGGGCTGTGGCTGCTCACCGAGGCCGGTTCGAGCGGGCAGTTCGTGCGGGAGTGTTGGCGGTCGATCCGTGGCGGGGGCGAGGCTGGTGAACTGCTCAGCGTGCTGCACGGGCCGCTTGCGGACGGATTGCCGAGCTTCGCGTTGCTAGAGGTGACCGCCTGGTCGACTCGTGCTGCCGTGCGCGGGACTGCGAGCATCAGACTGCTCGCGGTTGACGGCGGGCCGGTTGCCTTGGTGAGTGGCGCAGCCGCCGGGGCGGGGCTTGGCGAGACGGTTGACCGACTGATGGATTGGCCTGCGATCAGCTTCCAGCTGTCGGCGGGTCCCGAATCCGCTTGGCCGCCGCGCGACGGTCAGTTGCTGCTGCCAGTGGAGGCGGGTGCCATGTTGGCCACCGCGATCGGCGGGCGGCCTCGGACGGCTGCAGACGTGGTGGGTAGGGCGGATCGGCAGAGTCGAGGCCAGTCATCAGTGCCACAAACACAGCCGCAACCGCAACCCCAGTTGCAGCCGCAGCCGGCGTTGGTCGAGGCGGAGGATCCCGATCTGATGCCGACGCAGTTCGCGCCGCCGAAGGTGCCGGTGCTCGCGCCGCCCACGGGTCCGAAGTTCGACATCGCACCTGAGGCGAGCCCGAACCTGGCGAGCGAGTACATAGCGCAGACCTTGGAAGCGGCGCGGAACATGAATGTGACGGTGCAGCATCAACCGTCCGCGGCCGAAAGCGCGCCGATCAGCCAGAATCCGACGCCCGAACTCGACACCGGGTCGGATCTAATCTGGAAAATAGACTGGTTCAGCGAAGGCGGTGGGGAGCAGTCGGCGCCAATACCAGCGCCAATACCGGCGGCAAGTCCTCAACCGATAATTCCGGCGAATTGGTCGATGCCCGTAGTGGAGCCGAGTGGGGTCGATGAGGCCGAAAAGGCCGAAGAGATCGGCCAGGTCGACGAAGTCGAAGCCGAAGTCCCCGAGGAGGACACGTCGGTCACCGTGCGCCGGTCGGATAAGGCGGCGCAAGGCCAGTCGGCCGATGGGGCCGGAGGGCGGCCGCTCATACCCGCCGTGTCATGCCCGGCAGGCCACCTCAATCCGCCTCAGCTCGACCCGATTCAGTCTGGGAAGTGCAGGATCTGCGCGGCCGTCGTAGCACCGCAGGATTCGATTCTGATACCGCAGCCGGCGCTCGGCGTGCTGCGGTTGTCCACAGGTGGGGACATCCCACTGGACCGGGACGTGTTCCTCGGCCGGGACCCGAGCAACAACGAGGACCGCAAGGCGCGCAAGCCACACATCCTGCGACTTCCGAGCCCCGGCAAGGACATCTCCCGCGATCACCTGGAGATCCGGCTGATCGGTTGGCGGGTCATGGTGATCGACCTCGGGTCTGCCAACGGCACGACCGTGGTCATGCCCGGCGGGACGCCGGAGCCGCTCGCCGCCGGAGGCACGCGGATTATCGAGCCGGGCACGCAGGTGATCCTCGCGGACGAGGTCTCGTTCGTCTATGAGGTGACCGCGTGACCGACCCACAGGCCAGGACGCCTACGCCCCCGGCCATACCCGGCTACGAGTACCTCAGGGATCTGGGTGCCGGCGGGTATTCGGTGGTCTACCTGTATCGGCAGGCCAGTCTGAACCGCGAGGTCGCGGTCAAGGTACTGCGGGACTTCGACCTCGATGACGTGGTGCGGGAGCGGTTCACCGCCGAGGCCACCGCGATGGTGCAGTTGGGTAACCACCCGAACATCGTCGACGTGCTGGACACCGGAATCGCCTCGGATGGCAGCCGGTATCTGATCATGCGGTACTACGCGGGCGGCAACTTGGCCCAGCGCGTGGCCGGTCGGGGGCTGCCAGTCGCCGAGGTGGTCGATATCGGGCTCAAGCTCGTGGACGCGGTCAAGACCGTGCACGCCGCCCACCTGGTGCACCGCGACATCAAGCCGTCGAACGTGCTGATCGACGACGTGAACCACAACTACCGGCTGTCCGACTTCGGTATCGCGGGACGGCTGGTCTACGGGCATGCGAGCGACGCCTTCGGCATCTCTGTGCCCTGGTCCGCGCCTGAGATCATCCGCGGCGAGACCGGGGGCAGTGTCGCAGCGGACGTCTATTCGCTCGGCGCGACGCTCTGGCATCTGCTCGTCGGCCAGTCGCCGTATCGGCTCGCCGATGGGGACAACACTCGTCCGGCGTTGGAGGCGCGGATCCGGGCGGGTTCACTGCCGCCGATGCCGCGCGCGGACGTGCCCCCGGCCCTGACGGACCTGCTGATCCGGATGATGTCCGGAATCTGGCATGTGCGGCCCGCGCTGACCGATGTGGCCGCGGATCTGGCCGCGATCGCGAGCGGCTCGTCGGCGGTGCAGTACACGCCTCCGCTCGGCTATCAGGTCGCCGGATATCAGCCGGACGACGTTGAGCAGACGAACGGGCGGGCGGGGGCGCGACGCAGCAACCCGGCGGATCTCACCGTGGCGGGGTATCACCGGCCGCCGAGTGAGGCCCGGCTCAACACCACCGCGCCGGGCCAGGACACCTTTTCGAGTGGTACGCCGTCCAGTTCGCGTGGGACGGCGACGAATGGCGTGGTGGGCGTCAGCGGCGGGGGCGGCAGCGTAGGCGGAGCGCTTTCCTATGGGGATGGGAGTGGCTACAGCGATGGCGCGATCGAAGCAGATGGCAGTGCTGGCAGTGGTCGCCGCTGGCTTGTACCAACCCTGATCGGGGCGGGCGTGCTCGCCGCCGCTATCGGGTTCGCCGTGGTGAGCGGCGGCGGAGGCTCGACGCCGAGCGGTAATGCGAGTGCGACGAGCAGTCCGGGCGCGGGCGTGCCACAGGATCCCGGCCAGATCGGCGAGGCCGAGCCGCCGGGCGCGGTGACCGTGAGCGCGGTACGAAGCAGTCCGACCACGCTGAAGTTCACCTGGTCCTACTCAGCCGAACTGGCGAACGACACATACAAATGGCAGACCAGTGACGGCACGAAGTCGGGCGTCGTCACGTCGCCCGCGCTCACTCTGCCCGATCCGACTGGAGTACAGCTGTGCGTAGAGGTCAAAGTGGTCCGGGCCGACGGCAGCAATGCGGCCGTCGACTGGTCCCAGGCGGGCTGCGGACAGTGATATCAGGGAAATCAGGGGCACCAGGCATATCAGGGACAGCAGGGCCATGGGAATTCACGAGCGGGGACCGGGGAGTTGACGGCAAGTGAGGATGATCCCATGGACCAGGCGGCGGGTGCAGCTCGCGTCGAGCGCGGTTGTGCTGGCCGCAGTAGCCGCGTTGATCACGTCCGCGGTGCTCGCAGAGGGCTACCCGGTGCAGCAGGTCTCGCTCAACGACGGCGGGATCTGGGTCGTCAACGACCATGACGGCCTGTTCGGGCGGTTGAACAAGCCGGCCGGGGCGCTCGACGCGGCGTTCTATCCGCCGGGCACTGCGCAGGCCACCTACCAGCTCGACATCCTCCAAGACGGCGCGGCTGTGGCGGCCTGGGATCAGGGTGCTGGGAAGATGTACCCGGTCGACGTGATCAACGCGGTGACGCTGCCCGACCAGGCGGTGCCGATCCCGGCGACGGACCAGGCGCAGATGGCCGGGGGCACCATCGCGACGCTGGACTCGGTCACCGGCCAGGTGCGCGCGCAGCAGGTCGATCAGGTCAACGGGATCAGTGGGCTGAATTCACTGGATCAGTCCACGCACGCGCTGGCCACGGTTGGCGGGCGGGCCACGGAGGACGGTCGGGTAGGCGCGGCGCTGGCCGTGGGGGTCGACGGGACGGTTTACGCGGTCTCCGCAGGCGGAAAGGTCGCGACAATTCAGGCGAAGGGGACCGGATTCGCCGCGCCTGTCTACAGTTCGCTCGGAGTCGATCTAGGGGACGTGCGCGCCACGGCGGTAGGCGACCAGTTGGTCGTGCTGGACGCGGCTAACGGAACGCTGATCGTGCCCAACGGCGGGCCGACCGTGCACTTGAGCGGCATCGACCAGGATTCCAAGCTCCAGGTGCCGGGGCCACAAGCCGATGCAGTGCTCGTGGCCACTTCGCACTCACTGCTGTCGGTGAACCTGAGCACCGGGAAGATCAGCATCCTGTCGGACATCGGGACCGGCGCACCGGCGGCACCGGTGAGCCTAGACGGCTGCGTGTATGCGGCCTGGGCGAACACGCTGGACGGATACGTGAGCTCTTGCAACGGTCAGCCGGCGAAGCCGGGCAACCTGTCGGACAAGCAGGAACTAGTCCAGCCGGTGTTCCGGCAGAACCGTGGGTCGATCGTGCTCAACGACCTCGCCAGTGGCGCGGTCTGGGATCTGACCACGCAGCGCGAAGTCGACGACTGGTCATCGGTGAAGCCGCCGCCGCAAACCGCGCCGCAGAAGAAGACCAGCCAGTCGCAGAGCGTGCAGGGAACCCAGAATCAGCCTCCAAAGGCCGTCGACGTCACCCTCGGCGCGCGGCCGGACCGCACCACTGTGCTGCACGTGCTCGACGGCTGTTCCGACCCGGGTGGCAATATCCTGTCGGTTTCGGCGGTGACCGCGCCGGACAACCCGGCGGCGAGCGTCACCATCGCCCCGGACGGTCAGAGCGTGCTGCTCAGCCTGAGCGCAGACGCGGTCGGCGAGGCACAATTCAAGTACACGATCGACGATGGCAGAGGTCTGACCGCGACTGCGAACGTCACCGTGGAGATCCGGACGCCGGAAGAGAACACGGTGCCGAATCTGCGCAGCGGCTACCAGCCGATCGTGTGGACTGTGCCTTCGGGTGGCCGGATCTCCTTGCCGGTGCTGGCGGATTGGCGTGACTTCGACGGCGATCCCCTCGCATTGTCCGCAGTGAGTGCGCCAGCCGGGACCGCGGTCACCACCTCGGACGGATTCCTCGACTACTCCGCGCCGGCCACCGCGGGCGTGCGGACCATCACGTACCAGGTCTCTGACGGGCACGGCGGGATGACCGGCAGCACGGTCCAGGTGGACGTACAGAGCCGGACCGCGACGAAGGCAGTGGCGCCGACCGCCGAGCCGAATGTGGCCCGAGGCGAGGTCGGCCAGCCGGTCGTGATCAGCCCGCTGGCCAACGCCATTCCCGGATTCGACCCCTCGAACCCGGGGGCGCAACTGGCCCTGGCCGGGCAGGTGGCGAGCCCGGCTGGTACGGAGGTGACCACTGACCTGAGCGCCGGAACGGTCACCCTGACTGCGAGCCGGCCGGGTACGTTCCTGCTCGGATATACCGTGGCGTTCGGCGACGCGCCGTTTGCCAAGGGCACCATCCGGGTGGACATCTCCCCTGTGCCCACGACGCCTCTGCCGCCGGTCACCATGCCTGCGGTCGCGGTGCTGCACGGGCAGATGCCGGCCGTCGTGGACGTGCTGGCCGACGACTTCGACCCGTCCGGCGCGATGCTCGTCGTGCAGCAGGCCGCGCCGGTCGTCACCGTGACCGACCCCGACTCGGGACAGCTCCAGGTGGCCGTGGTCGCCGGGCGCTGGCTGCGCATCAATGCCCTGTCGGCCGCCGTGGACGGGACGCCGCGGCTGGTGCGCTACACCGTCACCGACGGGCTCACCGCGCCGGTGACCGGCGAAGTATCGGTGACCCAGCTGCCCGCGTCGAGCACTGACACGCCTGTTCCCGTGGACGACTACGCGAGTGTCCGGGCCGGGGACTCGGCCGACATTCCGGTGCTGGACAACGACATCGACCCGGCCGGGGCCGCGCTGACCCTGGCCGCGAACGTCCCCGGCGCACCGGGCCCCGGACAGTTGGAGGTACTGTCCGAGTCCGGCACCACCAGCGGGGCGAAGGGCGCGGCGTACGTGACCGGGAACACTGTCCGCTTTGTCGCGCCTGCCAAAGTGGCCAACCCGGTGACCTTGATCGTCTATTACCTGGTGCAGAACTCGCTGGGCAACCAAGCCACTGGGCAGTTGTACGTGACTGTGAACCCGGCACCCTCGGCGGCCTTTCCGAACCGGCCGCCGGATCCGCAGCCAGTGGAGGCGCGCGCGGTGGCAGGGCAGACGGTGACAATCCCGATCACGACCAACGGCGTGGACCCGGACGGCGACTCGGTCACCGTGGCCGGGATCGGCTCGGCCGCCACCCTCGGCCGGATCACCGGCTATAACGCGACCTCGATCACGTATCAGGCGTTTCCGACGAGTTTTGGCACGGATACTTTCACCTATCAAGTCGAGGACACATACGGGGCCATCAGCAGCTCGACGGTCCGGATCGCGGTGGTGCAGCCGGCCGCGCCGCAGCCGCCAGTAGCGGTCGACGATACGGTGACCGGCGCGCCGGGCGCCCAACTGGCCGTCAATGTCCTGTCGCAGGACATCGTCGCGCCGGGCGACACAGCCACCATCGCGCCCCTCGGGGCGCTCAACCCGGGCTTGCCCAGTGGGGTCAGCCTGGCCTCGCCGACAGGGCCGATCGACGTCACCGTGCCACCCGCCACTGGCAAGCCACTCGTCGTGAGCTACCAGATCACCGACGGCACCGGGGACCGGTCGACCGCCACGCTGACCGTGTTCAGCCAACCCGGCTACCAGACTCCGCCGATCGCCCTGGACACCTACTCCACGCCCGCCGCCCACGCGACCACGGTCACCGTGAATGTTCTGTCGCAGTGCTCAGATGCTGACAGTTCGCAGAGTCCGCTGACCGTGAGCCACGTGTTCGGCTCGGACGCCACCATCTCCAACGGCAAACTTGTGCTGCCAGTCGGCGCGGACCCGCGCACCTTCGCATATGAGGTACGCGATCCGGGCGGGGCGACCACGGTCGGCGTCGTGCACGTCGCGGCTCCCGGCGCAGGCGCCCCCTTTGCCAAGCCGGGCAAGCTGATCTCGATACCGGCCAACGGATCCACCACCATCTCCATCGGCGACTACGTCACCGATCCGGCCGGAAAGCCGATCCGGCTGACCACGACCAACAAGGTCTGGGGGGCCCCGGCTGCCGACCTGCGCGCGGAGACCAATGGCGAGCACCAGATCACGCTGACCGCCCTGGCCGGTTACACCGGTCCGGCCGCGCTGACCTTCCAGGTCACCGACGGCACCTCGCTGACCGACCCGGCCGGCCTGACCGCCGTGATCACCGTCCCCGTGCAGATCGGGGCGGAGAAACCGGTGCTGCGCTGCCCGACCGAGCCGCTCACCGTGGTCGAGGGCGGCCAACAGCGCACCTTCGACGTCACCTCGGTCTGCTACGTGTGGACCGCCGACCCGAGTACCGCGGCCTCGTTGCAGTACACGGCTACGTGGCTCGGCGCGCAGCCGGGCGGCGTCACGGTCAGCGGTTCCGGTACCCACCTGCTGACGGTCTCCGCCGACGCGACCGCCGTGCCGCAGTCCACCGGAGTTCTGCAGATCGGCGTGGTCGGAGCCCCCGGCGCCGAGTCGAAGCTGTCCGTCCTGGTCACCGCGGCCGCGCGGCCCTCGGTCGCGCCGATCACGGTGGACGGGGTGAAGGCGGGCCAGACCGCGACGGTGAATCTGACCTCATATGTCAGCTCCGAGCTGCGCGATCCGACCATTTCGGTCATCTCGGTCGCGCAGTCCTCCGGGATGTCCGCCTTGGTGAGTTCGAGCGGCGCGGTCGTGCGGATTACGCCTGGCGCGGCCACGCACGGCGTGATGACCTTCGCCGTAACCGTCACCGACGTCCCTTCGCGCACTCGTACAGACCGGCAGACGACCGGCCAGATCACGCTGAACGTGCTCGGCGTGCCGGCAGCTCCCGGCCAGCCGACCGTGGGCAGCACGGTTCTGAGTCAGGCGGTACAGCTGTCCTGGCCGACCCCGGCGAACAACGGCGCCCCGATCGACTCGTATCAGGTCACGTATCCTGGCGGCCAGCAGACCTGCCCGGCCTCGCCGTGCACGATCACCGGCCTGACCAACGGGAACGTGTACAACTTCACGGTCCGGGCGCACAATCTGGTCGGCTGGGGCCAGCCGAGCCCGGCCTCCGCGTCGGCGAGGCCGAACAAGATCCCTGACGCGGTGACCGGCCTGACGGTCTCCGATCCGCAGGACGGGACACTGCTGCTGAAGTGGAACGCCGCGGTGGACATCGGTACGCCGGTGCTGCACTACGACGTCTCGTGGACTGGAGGCGGGGAGGCGACCGCCGACGACACCAGCCTGACCGCCACCGGCCTCAGCAACGACACTGTCTACACCTTCACGGTCATCGCGGTGAACCTGCAGGGACCGAGCCCCGCGACCACGGTGACCGGTGAGTCCGCGGGTGCCCCGCCGGCTCCGGCCGCGCCGGCGTTCACCGCGGTGGACTCCACCGACGCGAACTCGCGCGCAGTCACCGTGTCGTGGAACGCGGTCGACCCCAACGGCCCCGGTCCGACCACCTACACGCTGACCCGGACCGGAGGCAGCGGCACGAAAACCGTGTGCGCGGCGGTGACCGCGACCAGTTGCGACGACGACGGCCTGGCCAACGACGGCACCGTGTATACGTACTCGGTGACCGCTGCCAACGCTGACGTCTCGCTGGACGCCGCCACACACACCTCCTCGGCCAGCCCAGGCACCTCGATGACCGCGACCGCGACCCCGGACCAGATCACCGGTATGTCGGTGGCACCGACGGGCAACGACGGGCAGGCCACAGTGTCCTTCAACGCCCCTGCCTCGCACGGAGCCTCGTCCACAGTCAACTGCACGTACAGCGGCGGGAGCTGCGGGAGCTGGACGTTCAACGTCGGCGGCCAGAACGGCGTGACCGAGACCGTCGGCGGCCTGCCCAACGGCACTGCCGAGACGCTCAGCCTCGTGGACTGCAACGGCAGCGCCGGCGGCCAGGACGCGGGGTCGGACTGCGACACCCCGGTGTCGGCGGGAGTGACCACGTACGGACCGCTGCAGAACCTCACCATCACGACCTCGGCGAGCGGGCAGAGCGTGAACTTCACCATCTCGGTCGATCCCAACGGCAAGACCGCGACGCTCAGCTTCACCAGCAGCAAGCAGAGCCAGAGCTTCACGGTCGGACCCGGTGCGTGGCAGCAGTCGTTCAGCGACGACATGGGCTACAGCGCCACCGACACGATCAACGTCACGGTCTCCGACCCGGGCCGCACCACGCTGACCAAGTCCGCGTCGCAGAACACCGGCGCCGCGCCGCCGCCTCCGCAGAGCGTCCAGGCGGCCCAGGGCACCAAGTGCAGTACCGAACCGTCAGGCAGCGAGGCGAATTGCGGCGGGAGCACCGCCTGCACGTCGTCCGCCTGCGCCTTCGTCCACATCACGACCAGTGGCTTCAGCGGAAGCTACACCTGCGACTTCAGCAGTGCTGCTCACGGCGACCTTGGCAATCAGAGCTTCAGCGGCGATGTGGACAAGGACTCGTACTTCTACTTCGGCTATGCCGACACCGTCACCATCACCTGCAACGGCGTCAGCGGATCGGTGTCCTGGCCGTGATCGATTTCCGCTGCGCGGACAAGCAATTCCACGTCAAGACCCGACCGCACGACCGACTTCCAGACACAGAGGGCGACACATGGAGCAGCACACGGCGATCAGTCTCGAACAGGCCGGGAAGTTCAGGGACACCTTCGAGCTCATGGTCGGCAACATCAGCCAGGCGATCCTGGGCAAGCAGGACGTGGTCCGGCTCGCGCTGACCTGCCTGCTCTCCGGTGGACACCTGCTGCTCGAAGACTACCCGGGCACCGGCAAGACCTCCCTGGCCAAGGCGATCGCCCGGACCGTGCACGGCAACACCGGCCGGATCCAGTTCACCCCGGACCTGCTGCCCTCGGACGTCACCGGCATGCACGTCTACAACCAGGAGCAGCGCCAGTTCGAGTTCCTCCCGGGCCCGGTGTTCAACTCGATCGTGCTGGCGGACGAGATCAACCGGGCCTCGCCGAAGACCCAGTCGGCGCTGCTCCAGGTGATGGAGGAGGGGCAGGTGACGGTGGACGGCACGACCCACGAAGTGGGCCGCCCGTTCATGGTGATCGCCACCCAGAACCCGATCGAGCACGCGGGCACCTACCCGCTGCCGGAGGCCCAGCTGGACCGCTTCCTGATGAAGATCGAGCTCGGCTACCCGGATCGCAGCTCGCTGATCTCCTTGCTCGCCGACGCCGCCGTGCGCGACCGGGCCGGCGCGGTCAAGCCGGTGATCGCCGCCTTCGCGGTGACCGAGCTGATCGCGATCGCCGACCTGGTGCTGGTCCGGATGGAGACCCTCGACTACGTGGCCCGGCTGGCCGAGGCCTCCCGCGCGCACGAGAGCGTGCAGCTCGGCATGTCCCCGCGGGCCTGCCTGGCGCTGGTGCGCTGCGCGAAGACCTGGGCGATCGCGCACGGGCGCAACTTCGTCTCGCCGGACGACATCCGCCTGCTGGCCAAACCCGTGCTGCGGCACCGGATCCTGCTCAAGCCGGAGGCCCGGTTCGACCAGGCCGCGTTCGGGGTGGAGGACGTGGTCAACCGGATCCTGCAGGAAGTCCCGGTCCCGACTGACCGAGCCTTCTGACATGGACGCGGTACTCGCGCGACTGGCCGGACTGCGCACCTCCGGACGGAGGCTGGAGGAGAAGTGGCTGCCGGAGCTCCAGCGCCGACTGGCCCCGCTCAGCGCGGTGACCGGCCTGGGCTGGACCGTGCTCGTGGGAGCCGTCGCCGCCTGGCTGGTCGGATCCCGGCTGCGCTGGCTCGAACTGTGCCTGGCCGCGGTCGTCGGTCTGCTCTGCTTCCTGCTGTGCTGGGCCAGCGTCGCGGGACGCAATGCCCTGCGAGTCTCGATCACGCTCGACCCGCCCTGGGTCCAGGCGGGAGGCGAGGCGCAGCCCTCGGTCGAGGTGACCAACCTGGCCCGCCGGGGCATGCTCCCGGTCGCCCTCGAACTGGCCGTCGGCCCTGCGGGACGGCAGACCCCTGAGCCCGTGCCGGTCCCCAATCTGGGCCGCGACGCCACCGCGCCAGTGCGCCGATTCACTGTGCCGGCCCCGCATCGCGGGATCATCGAGATCGGACCGGCCACGATCGTGCGGGCGGACCCGCTCGGCCTGATCCGGCGCACCGCGACCTGGCCCGAAGTCAGGGAACTGGTGGTCCGGCCGCGCATCGTGCCGTTGCCGCCGCTCGGCGCCGGGCTGCTGCACGACCTGGAGGGCCGCACCGCCGACCGGGTGTCCGTCAGCGACCTGGAGTTCCACACCCTGCGCGACTACGTGCGTGGCGACGACCGGCGGCACATCCACTGGCGTTCCTCCGCGCGGGCCGGGTCAGTGACCCCGGGCGTGGACCGGTTCGTGGTACGCCAGTTCCAGCAGACTCAGCGCACTCACTTGCTCGTCATCGTGGACGGAGACGTGGCCGGGTACCGCGATCCGGCGGACTTCGAGACCGCTGTCTCCGCCGGGGCCTCGATCGTCGCGGCGGCGCTGGGCGACGGCCTGGACACCACCCTGCTGGTCGCCGACCAGCTCGCCGCCACCAGCCAGGTCGGCGCGCAGCTGGACGCCTGTGCCAGGGCCGAGTTCGGCCGGGGCGGGGGCCTGGCCGCGCTCGCCGTCCGGGGTGCCCACGCCGCACGTCACGCCACGGTCGCCCTGCTGGTCACCGGTGCGGGCACGGCCTTCGCTGAACTACGCCGGGCGCGCGCGCAGCTGCGGCCGGAAGTGGTCACTCGCGTGCTGCTGGTCGATCCCCTGGCACGAACCGGAATCGAGCCGAACGAGACGATGGCCGTGCTCACTCTCAGAACGCTCGACGAGCTACCGGCCCTGATACGCGCGGGAGGCGCCCGATGACGGCCTCGACCTCTACGTCTGCCTCTACCTCGTCCGAGACCTCGACCTCCCGGCGCCGGTCAGTGACCGGCCGTACCCGGCCAGGACGCGTCCATCTAGAGCGGACCCAGCCCGGGTCCGCACGGCGCGGGAACACCCAGCCTAGTCGGACCAGGCCGAGCCCGCCGCGCGGCGACGTCGTCCGTGATCCGCACGGCACTCGGATCGGCGCAGCAACCGACGCCGCCTTCCTCACGATCCTTTGCAGCGGCGCCCTGGCCGGACTACACACGACGTTCAGCGGCTGGTGGTTCCTCGCGGTCGGACTGATCGGCCTGGTCCTCGGGCAGTCCTTGAGTCACCTGGCGACCATGTTGAAGCTGCCAGTGCTCACAGTGGCTGCGGCGACGGCAGTGGTCTACTTCGTGGTCGGCCCGGCTTTTTTGGACCGCAGCGAGGCGATCGGCGGGGCGCTGCCCTCCCTCCCGGCGCTACGCACCCTGGCCACGGCGAGCGTTTTCAGCTGGAAGCAGCTGCTGACCACCATCCCGCCGGCGCCCGGTTCTGGGACCCTGCTTGCGATCCCGCTGATCCTGGGCCTGGCTGCCGGAGCGGCCGGGCTGACCACTGCCCGACGGCTACACGCGGCTGCGGCTCCGCTCGCGACTCCGGTTGTGCTGCTCGGTGTCGTCATCGCTCTGGGCACCCGAGAACCCGCGCAGTGGACGCTCACGGGGCTGTTCGTCGCCGTACTCTGCCTTTGCTGGGCGGCCGTGCGCGCCGCGCGGTACCGGGCGGCGGCGAGCCGGGCTCCTAAGAACCCTGCGTTCGTCAATCCTCTTCGCCTGCGCAAGGCGGTTGCCGCGACCGTTCTGCTCTCCCTCGCGACCGGCGGCGGCCTGCTCCTGAGCCCGCTGCTGCCCGGGGCGAACGGCGCGGGCCGGTCGGTGCTGCGCGACAACGTCACCCCGCCGATCGACCTCAGTGCCTACCCGAGCCCGCTGGTGGCCTTCCGGAAGTACACCAAGGACGCCAACCAGCTGTGGGACCAGACCCTGTTCACCGTGAGCGGACTGCCCGCCGGAACGCCGGTGCGGATCGCCACGCTGGACGACTACAACGGCTCGGTATGGGGCGCGACGAACGGCCCCGGCGGGGACGGCTTCCAGCGGGTCGGCTCGACCATTGATCCCGCTGATACCGGGTCCAGGTCCGGCAGTGGCTCCAACACCGGCGCCAGTTCCGGCTCTGGCTCCACCCTGACCGGCCCGACGGCGACCGTGACCATCACCATCGCGCCCGCCTACGCGGCTGCGGCAGACACCAACGCCTGGCTGCCCACTGCCGGGACCCCGACCGGCGTCACCTTCGACGGGACCGACGCCAGCGAGCTGGCCGGCTCCTTCCGCTACAACGCCGCCACGTCCTCGGGCCTCGTCCTGACCCGGCTGCAAGCCGGCGACACGGTCACCCTGAAGACCGTGCTGACCCCGACCGCCGTCGGACCCGACGCCCAGCCCTACGGACCGCCCTCGCTGACCGACGGCGACACGGCGGTGTTCGCGGGCCGTGCCGATGCCTGGTCCAAGGGCGCGGTCGGCATCGACGCGCAGCTCAACGCCGTCGGGGCCTACCTGCGAGAGAACGGCGCGTACAGCGACGGCGGGCCCGGCGAGACCCAGTACCTGCCCGGCCACAGCCTCGGCCGACTGATCGACTTCCTCAACGGCCCGCAGCCGGTCGGCGACGACGAGCAGTACGCCGCCGCGTTCGCGCTGATCGCCAACAGCCTGGGCATGCCCGCCCGGGTCGTGCTCGGCGCGATCCCGGAGGCGGACGGCGCGGTAAAGGGCTCGGACGTGCACGCCTGGGTGGAGATCCACACCGCCGACGGCGCCTGGGACACGATCCCCGACTCCGCGTTCATGCCGGACCCGTCAAAGCGGCCGGACGTCCAGCCGCCACAGCCGATCCAGAACGCCGGCGCCCTGATCGTCCCGCCGCCCAACGCAATCCACCCGCCCGGCACAGCTGCCCAGGCTGGCGCATCGGCGGCTGGCGCGCCACCTCCCCGGACGGCCGCCAGCTCCGGCCTGACCTGGCTGCTCCCGCTGCTGCGCGACTTGGCCTGGGTGCTGTCACCGGTGTTGGTCGTGCTGCTGTGCGTCGGAGCGGTTCGTGGACTCAAGGCCCGACGGCGCCGACGGCGACGTACTCGCGGCACCGCAGCCAACCGTTTCGCGGCCGGATGGCGGGACCTGGTCGATCACGCTCGCGACCTCGGAGCCCCAATCCCCCGCACGGGTACGCGGGTACAGCAAGCTGAAACGCTCGCCGCACTGGGTATGGACCCGCTCGGGACGTACGGCCTCGGACCGCTCGCTGGCAGCGCAGATGCGGCCGTCTATGGCCCCGGCGACCCGACCGAGGAGCAGGCGGGCGCGTTCTGGCAGGAGCTCGATCAGGCACGCCGGGCGATGAGCCGAGCGAGCAGTCGGCGGCGACGGCTGTTGGCCGTGATCGACATCCGTACACTGTTACGGCCGCGGGTGGGCTGACGGCATACTGAGTCCACTGTGGTGGAGTGTTGGGGAGGATTTCTTGTGGACGTAGAGGCAATGCTGTGCGGCATCCTCGGGCAGGACCGGCGAGCATGAGGGCAGTAGATCCGGCGCGGTCCCGGGTCGTGCTGGTGGGCTCCCCCACTTATGCGGATACATCGCTGCCCGCTGTGCCGGTTATCGAGAACAATCTCAAGGACCTCGCCGAGGTGCTCACCGACCCGGACTTGAGCGGATTCGACACCGAGCATTGTGTGGTGGCGCCAGCGGAGGCCGCCAACCCACATCGGGCCGGGCTGCTGGCCGCTGCGGCCGAACGCGCAGCGCGATCAATCGGCGACGCTACATTTGGTGATCAATATGAGAAGGCGATAGCACTCGCCGAAATCGCCCGCTCACTGACCGCCGGCAACTTGGACGAACCGGCCTCCTAGGCCCCGCCTCTCCCCATACTGTTCCAATCGTGCCCCGATTTGGGCAGTTCATAATGCTGGATGCGGTTACAAGGCGCTAGCGTGGTCTTTCGACAAGCCAGAGAGGTGAAGACCTGTGCCAGTCGAGACTTCCAGCCTCCTCGACACGCCAGACGACGATCCCATGACGCAGTCCCGGCAACGGCCTCGGATTCCGCCACGGCCGGCTCCGCCGGTCGCGCCGGAGGTGCGCGCGCGTCAGCGCGCCGTCCGCCGGATGCGCGCGGACGCCTGGATGATCGGGCGGCGCTGCATGCGGGACTCGGACCGGATCGAGTTGATGCACCGGGCGCTCGGTTTCGCGGCGCTCGGCTTCGTCACGCTGGTCCCCCTGCTGATCGTGATCGCGGCGGCCGCGCCGCTGGACGGGCACACGTTCCCGACCTGGATCGTCGCGGGGCTCGGGCTGTCCGGCAACGCCGCGCAGGCGGTGCGGCACCTGTTCGGGCCGCCCGGAAAGGTCCTGTCCACCACCACGGCGCTGAGCCTGGGCATTCTGGCGGTGTTCGGCCTGTCCTTCGCCGCTGCCGTGCAGGTCGGGCTGGAGAGGGTCTGGGAACTGACCTCGGCCCGCTGGCTCTCCGCCTGGCGCCGGGTGGTCTGGCTGGCCGTCCTGGTCGGCTACCTGCTGGGCAGCGCGGACCTGCTCGAATTGCTCAACGGCACCTGGTTCTGGGCCGTGGCCCGGCTGATCGCGAGCACGCTCAGTTCGACGGCGTTCTTCTGGTGGACGGCACGCTTCCTGCTCGACAACCGGGTCTCCTGGCGCGCGCTGTTGCCCGGGACGATACTGACCGTCCTGGGCCTGATCGGGCTGCGAGTCTTCTCTGCGCTGATCTTCTCGCCGCTGATCGTCTCCAGCGCGCTCACCTACGGCGCGATCGGCACCGTGCTGGTCGTGGTGTCCTGGCTGATCGGCATCGGCTTCGTCATCTTCGGCGGCGCGCTGGCCGGCCGGGCCGTGTTCGAATGCCGGGAGGCGAACAGGACCGGCCGGGTCGTCAGGACCGATGACACGGCAGCGGGGAGTAACGGCACTAGCCCGATCGTGTGAAAGCGCCGACCAGTGTGAATGCGTGGGACGGCGGCGCCCGCGAGCGTTACTGCTGCGTGGGAACGTTCTGCGGAGCCGGCTGGGCCCCCGTTTGGGCCACTGTCGTTTGCACGACCGGCTGCCCCACCACGACCTGGGCCGGTACGTCGGCGACGATCCCGGCGGCGTTTGTGTTCTGAATCGCCGGCGGCGCGGCCACGGCTCCGTTCGGCGAGGGCTCGTCCTTCACGGCGGCCTTCATCTCCGATTTGAAGATCCGCAGCGACTGCCCGAGCGAGCGAGCGGCGCCGGGCAGTTTGCCCGAGCCGAACAGCACGACGGCCACCCCGAGGATGATGACGATATGCCAGCCTTCAAGCGCATCCAGCATGGTAAAAGTACTCCTGCCTACATGGGATAGCCGGATCGTTTCGTCTCCGGCCCTCACAGCCAGATTAACGCGCGCGCACAACGTGCCGGGAGCCCCCCTGCGGCACAATCTTGCGTGGCGAGACTCATGAAGAACGATCACGGGGTCGGTCCGCATGCTTTTGGGAGGTATCGGCCGGTGCCACAGGCTGAGGAACCCGGAGCAGTAGCCCGAACCGGTGACACCGTCCGATACTGAGGGAATGGACAGCCCGCCGTTCGTCGACGAGATGGTCCGGGTCCGCCCGGCGGCGGCGCTGCGCTCCTATGTCGCCTGGTACACGGGCTACCGGCAAGAAGGCATCGCGCCGGCCCAGCACTATGGAATGCCTTCGCCCTATCTGACCCTGATCTTCACCCTCGACGACCCGATGACGATCGCCGGCCACTCCGATCCGCGGCAGGCCCCGGGCGACTACGTCACCATGATCGGCGGGCTGCACACGACGCCGGCCCTCATCACCCACCCGGGCCGGCAGTCGGGCATCCAGCTCGCGCTCAACCCGCTCGGCGCGCGGACGCTGCTGGGCCTGCCGGCCGGCGAATTGGCCAACATCGACTTGCCCGCCGACGCCGTGCTGGGGCGAGGCTGCGCCGAACTCCAGGAACGGCTGCGCGCCGCACGCACCTGGCCGGACCGCTTCGCCCTGGTCGACGATCTCCTCCGACGCACGGTTCACCCGATCGGCGGCGTTCCGCCGGAAGTCGTCCACGCTTGGCAGACGCTGGTCCGAACGGGTGGCAATATCTCCGTGTCGGCCCTGGCGGACGAAGCCGGTTGGAGTAGTCGGCACCTCGCGGACCGGTTCAACCGGGAGATCGGCCTGACTCCCAAAGCCGCCGCACGGGTGATCAGATTCGATCGGGCGCGCCAGCTGCTGGCCGGGCCACCCACCCGTTTGGCCGATCTGGCGGCCCGGTGCGGCTACTTCGACCAGGCGCATCTCGCGCGCGAGTTCCGGGCCATGGCAGGCCTCGCGCCGAGCAACTGGCTGAATGAGGAGTTCCGAAACGTCCAAGCCGCCGCCTCGGAGGCGGCGGAAGAATCGGTTGTGACGCAGACCTGACGGAGGCCTGCGGAACCAGACCCGAGGAGATCTGATGAACACCCAGGACACAACCCCGCTGCCGCAGGTATGGCCCACTCTGCGGGCCGCCGACGCGCGCAAGCTGATCCGCTTCCTGGTCGACGCCTTCGGATTCGAGGAGACTGCCGTCTACGGCGAGGGCGACCGCGTGGACCACGCCGAACTGTCCTGGCCGGAGGGCGGCGGGATCATGCTCAGCTCGGTCCGCGAGGCCGACTCGGCCGACACCTGGACGCTGCGGCCCGGCGGCTTCGGCGCGTACGTGGTCACCGCCGACCCCGACACGCTGCACGACCGCGCCAAGGCCGCCGGCGCCGAGATCATCACCGACCTGCACGAGACCGAATACGGTTCCCGGGACTTCGCCGTCCGCGACCCGGAGGGGAACCGCTGGTCCTTCGGGACCTATCGCGGTGAGCCGCGCAAGGTCGCGAAGAGCAGCTGAGCAGGCGGCCCAGGGCGGCTGAGCCGACGGCACGGCGTGGAGCCGCAGCGCCCGGCCGATACCCGGTAGGGTTCACCCGAACGTGGTCGACCGTGCGTGGTGAGGCGCCTCGCCGATCAGGGTGATGAGTGGAGCGGCATTGAGCACCGAAGGCGGCACCAGGGCGATCGTGGCGGCGCTCGGCGCGAATCTGTCGATCGCGGCGGCGAAGCTGGTGGCATTCGGCTTCAGCGGTTCCTCCTCGATGCTGGCCGAAGGCGTGCACTCGCTCGCGGACTCCGGGAACCAGGCGCTGCTGCTGATCGGCGGCAAGCGGTCGAGGCGGGACGCCACCGCGGAACACCCGTTCGGCTACGGCCGGGAACGGTACGTGTACGGATTCCTGGTCGCCGTCGTGCTGTTCAGCGTCGGCGGACTGTTCGCGCTCTACGAGGGCTTCGAGAAGATCGCCCACCCGCATGCGTTGGACAACTGGGAGTGGCCGGTCGGCGTGCTGGTGTTCGCGATGATCGCCGAGGGCTTCTCGTTCCGCACCGCGATCCGCGAGTCGAACCACCTGCGCGGCTCCAACAGCTGGGTCCAGTTCATCCGCCGGGCCAAGGCCCCGGAGCTGCCGGTCGTCCTGCTGGAGGACTTCGGCGCGCTGATCGGCCTGGTGCTGGCGATGATCGGCGTCCTGCTCACCTTGTTCACCAAGAACGGCGTGTGGGACGGGCTCGGCACCCTGGGCATCGGCCTGCTGCTGGTGGCCATCGCGCTGATCCTCGCGATCGAGATCAAGAGCCTGCTGCTCGGCGAGGGCGCCGGCCCGGAAGAGGTGAGCCGGATCCGCGCGGCCCTGGTCGACGGCGACGTGGTGACCTCCGTCATCCACATGCGCACGATGTACCTGGGCCCGGACGAGCTGCTGGTCGCCGCGAAGATCGGCGTGCAGCACGACGACACCGCCGCCACCATCGCCCTGGCGATCGACGAGGCCGAGATCCGGGTGCGGGCCGCGGTGTCGATCCCGTGTGTCATCTACTTGGAGCCGGACATCAAGCGCAGCGCACTTGGAGATTCAGACTTCTGAAGCGCCGGTACTGTCATGCCGCTTGCGAGAAGAGCGTCAGGATTCGTCGTCCAGAAGTTTGGCCGCTTCGGTAGGGTCCATCGCCCGGATCCGCTCATGGGGTGTCTCCGGGTCCGCGAATCGCTCGGCGGCTCGACGGAGCAGCGGATGGTCGACTTCGTCGAGCGGACGGCTGACCGGGGGAAGGGGAAGTCCCAGATCCTCGCGCAGGCAGCGCAAGGCCTAATTTCGGCTTTAAATACATAACGCGTTGAATGGTGCTTATACCTGTATGTGAGCATATAGTTCGGCTCACCAGTGACACGGTGTTCATATCGGTTGTGAGGGAATCAATGGGCGGAGACCCCTGCGGCATGTCGGGCCGGTTCACCGAATGGGACGAGCGGCAGTCGGGTTGGGGCGGGGCGATCTACCGGGGCCGCACGCTGCCGGGGCCCGGGGACCTGGTGCTGATGTCGAACGACTACCTGGCCTTGGGCAGCCATCCGAGGCTGGTGGAAGCCCAGGTCCGGGCACTGCGGCAGCAAGGCAGCGGACTGATGATGTCCGGGGCCTTCACCGGCGATGCCGACACGCACCGGCTGGTCGAGGATCAGCTTGCGGAGTTCCTCCGGGCCCCGGCGACGGTGCTGTGCCAGTCCGGTTGGGCGGCGAACGTCGGGTTGATCCAGGCCGTCGCGTCGGCCGGATCTCCAGTCTACGTGGACGCCACCGCACACGCGTCGTTGTGGTCCGGCATCCAGGCGGCGCAGGCGCTGGCCCGGCCGTTCCCGCACAACGACATGGAGTATCTGGAGCGGCTGATCGGGCAGTACGGGCCCGGATTGATCGCCTTCGACGTCCTCTACAGCGTGACCGGCGACCTGTGCCCGCTGGCCGAGTTGGTCGCTCTCGCTGAGCGCACCGGCTGCCAGCTGGTCGCCGACGAGTCGCACACCCTCGGCGTGCTCGGTCCGCAGGGCGCCGGGCTCGCCGTGGCGCTCGGGCTGGCCGACCGGGTCGCCTTCCGCACGGCCAGTCTGGCCAAGACCTTCTCCGGCCGGGCCGGGCTGGTCGCCTGCTCCCGGCGGATGGCCGGATACCTGCCTTTCCACTCCCTCGGCGCAATTTTCAGCTCGACACTGCTGCCGCACGACCTAGCCGGGCTCGGTGCCGTGCTGGAATTGATCCGCGGCGCCGACGACCGGCGCGAACGCCTGGCCCACAACGCCGGGCGGCTGCGCGAAGGCCTGACCGCGCTCGGCTACAACGTCGCGCCGAGCGAGAGCCAGATCATCCCGCTGCAGCCGGGCACCGAGGAGCGGATCTGCCGGTTCCAGCGCATGCTGGACGCGCAGGGGGTGTTCGGGGCCCCGTTCATCCCCCCGTCGGTCGGCCGCAACCGCTGTGTGCAACGGCTTTCCGTGCATTCCGAGCTCACCGGCGAGGAGCTGACCCGGGTGCTGGACGCCTGCGCGGCGGTCCGGGACGAGGCCGGGCTGCACGACTGGAAATCCACCCGCCGCCTCGCCGCGGCCTGAGCAGGAAGAGCCACCCCATGCCGATGAACACCACCGTGGACACCCGGGCCGGCCGGATCACCGAGATCGTGTGCGAACACCTGGAGGTCGAGCCGGGCGAGATCGGCGAGAGCGACCTGTTCGTCGCCGACCACGGAGCCGACTCGCTGATGCTGATCGGCGTGCTGGCGGCACTGGAGAAGGAGTTCAAGATCGGCATCGACCAGGCCGAGCTGGCCCGGATGACCAGCCTCGCCGGGGTGCACTCCGTGGTGGCCGAGAGCGCGGGCTGGTAGGAGGTGAAGCCTCTCTTGGACCGGCGCCGGGTGGTCATCACGGGCCTCGGCGTGGTCTCCAGCATCGGGATCGGGCCGGAGCGCTTCGCCGCCGGGCTGCGCCTCGGACGCAGCGGGGTCAGCCCGATCACCGCGTTCGACACCACCGGCTACGCCCACGCCAACGGCTGCCAGGTGCTCGGCTTCGACCCGGCCGCGTGGATCCGGCGCACCCCGGTGGACTCGCTCGGCCGGGCCAGCCGGTTCTCCGCCGCGGCCGCCCGGATGGCCGTGCAGGACGCCGGGCTGATCGACCGGCAGCTGCAGGTGGCCCGATGTCAGGTGTCGATCGGCACCACCGACGGCGAGTCCTACGACCTCGACCGGCTCACCGCGGCCGAGGTGGCCGGCGGTCCGGCGCACCTCTCGCCCCGGCTCGCCCGGCGCGTCCCCTCCCCGCTGTTGTCGGTGGCGGTGGCCCGCGAGCTCGGCCTGACCGACGCCGAGGTGCTCACGGTCGGGACGGCGTGCTCGGCGGGCAACTACGCCCTGGGCAACGGCCTGGACGCGATCCGCTTCGGCGACGCCGACTTCGCGCTGTGCGGCGGCGCCGACGCCGTCTGCCGCAAGACCTTCACCGCCTTCTACCGGCTCGGCACCATCGCCCCGGACTGCTGCCGCCCGTTCGACGTCGGCCGGCAGGGCATCCTGACCGGGGAGGGCGCCGGGGTGCTGCTGCTGGAGAGCCTGGGCTCGGCCCGGGCCCGCGGCGCGCGGGTGTACGCCGAGGTGCTGGGCTACGGGCTCAACTGCGACGCCTATCACCCGGTGGCGCCGAACGAGGAGAGCGTGGCCCGCTGCATGGCCCTGGCCCTGTCCGACGCCGGGGTCAAGCCGCAGGAGGTGGACCTGATCTCGGCTCACGGCACCGGCACCAAGGCCAACGACATCACCGAGTCCCGGGCGATCCGCCGGGTCTTCGGGGAGCGGCCGCCGCGCACCGTGGCGCTCAAGTCCATGCTCGGCCACACGATGGGGGCGGCCAGCGCGCTCGGCGCGATCGCCTGCTCGCTCGCGATCACCCACCGGTTCATCCCGCCGACGATCAACCACGTCGAGACCGACCCGGAGTGCCCGATCGACTGCGTGCCGAACACCGCCGTCGAGGCCGATCTGCGGATCGTGCAGAACAACGGCCTCGCGTTCGGCGGCAACAACGCGGTCGTCCTGCTCGGCAAGCACGAGGAGTTGCTGTGAATATCACTGCCTGGTCGACGGTCTCTCCGTACGGTTTGGGGCGCGCCGCCTTCACCGCGGGCCTGTTGGCCCGGCGTCCGACGGCCGTCGCGCTGGACCCCGGCCAATGGCAGGTGCCGGACGCCCGCGCCTGCCTGGTGCCGCAATTCGATCCGCGCACCACGCTGGGACTCAAGGGCACCCGGACGATGAACCGGGTGACCGGGCTCGCGGTGACCGCGGTCGGCGACCTGGCCCAAGACCTCGGCGCGCCGGCCGGCCCGATCGACGACCCGATGGACCCCGCGGCGGACGGCATCATGCCTGGCTCCATGGCCGGCTCCATGCCGCGTACCGCGCTGGTGCTGGGCACGACGACCGGCAGCGTCCAGTCGATGATGGACTTCACCCGTTCTTCGCTGACCGGCGAGCGGCCATTCGACGTCGAGCCCGCGGCCATCCCCAACTCGGTGATGAACTGCGCCGCCGCGCAGTGCGCGATCTGGCACCACATCCAGGGCCCGAACACGACGCTGGCCTGCGGTCGGCCGAGCGGCCTGCTCGCCCTGGCCTACGCCAGGCGGCTGCTGCTGGGCGGCCGGGCCGAGACGGTGCTGTGCGGCGGGGCCGAGGAGTACTCCCCCGCGCGCTCCTGGCTCGAACACCACAGCCGCGACGGCGAACCGGCGCTGCTCGGCGAGGGCGCCGCGATCCTGCGAGTCGAGTTCACGGACGGACCCGACACCCTGGCGACGGTGCTGGCCGTGGAATCCCGGGTCTGCCTGCCGACATCCAGCGGCACGGGCAGGGCGAGCAGGGCCGTGACGTACACGTTGGGAGCGGCCGCAACCGCGACACTGACAGCCACAGCGCCGGCCCCGGCCAACACGCGGCCGACGAGCGCGAACCGGACGGCGTTAGCTGAGACGGACGTGGCCGCCACGGTCGCCGAGGCGGTCCGGCGGGCGCTGGGCCGGGCCGGGGTGGCGCCACGGAACGTGTGGGCGGCAGTGCCCTCCGGGCACAGCGAAGGCGAGAGTGCCGCGCTGCGCGAACTGTTCGGCACGGCGGCCCTGGAACGGGTGCCGGCGACGGGCGACCTGCTCGGCGACACCGGCGCGGCCTCCGCGGCGTTCCAGCTCACGGCGACGCTGGCGGCGGGCGCGGACGAGTCGGGCCGGGTCGCCGTGATCACCTCGGTGGACCCCGGCGGAGCGGTCGCGGCCGCGGTGCTGCGGCTCGGCGACGGCGCGTTCCGCGGGACGCCCCGATGAGCCGGGTCGCCGTGGTCAGCGGCGGCTCCCGGGGCATCGGCGCGGCCACCGTGCTCAGGCTGGCCCGGGACGGCTGGGACGTCGGATTCTGCTACCGCTCGGACGAGGAGGCGGCGCGCCTGGTGGAGAAGGCGGCCGGGGAGCTGGGCGTGCGGGTGCTCGCGATCCGGGCCGATGTGGGCTCGGCCGCCGAGACCAAGGCCTTCGTGCTGCGGACCGAGGAGGAACTCGGGCCGATCGGCGCGGCGGTGAGCTGCGCCGGGATCACCCGGGACCGGCCACTGGCCCTGATGGGCGACGCCGACTGGCACCAGGTGATGGAGACGAACCTGGACGGCGTCTTCCACCTGTGCCGGGCGGCGGTGTTCCCGATGATGAAGCGGCGAGCCGGGGTCATCGTCACGCTGTCCTCGGTGTCCGGGGTGTACGGCAACGCCGCGCAGGTCAACTACTCCGCGTCCAAGGCCGGGATCATCGGCCTGACCAAGGCCCTGGCCAAGGAGGTCGGGCGCTACGGCATCCGGGCCAACGCCATCGCCCCGGGCCTGATCGAGACCGACATGACGGCCGCGCTGCCGGAACCGGTCCGGGCCCGGCTGCTGGACGCGGTGGCCCTGGCCAGGTTCGGCACCGCCGAGGAGGTGGCCGACCTGGTCGCCTTCCTCGTCTCCGACCAGGCGTCATACATCACCGGCAGCGTGCTGGAGGTACACGGTGGCATCGCGCTCTGATTCCGACTTCGACGATTCCGACTTCGACGCGGTGATCGTGGGCGGCGGCATCGGCGGGCTCGTCTGCGCCGCGTATCTGGCGGTCGCGGGCCGCCGGGTGCTGCTGGCCGAACAGCATGACGTGGTCGGCGGCAACACCCAGGTGTTCCGCCGACGGCGCAGGTACGAGTTCGATGTCGGTGTGCACTACCTCGGCGACTGCGGAACGGACGGGATCATTCCGGCGATCCTGGCCGGGCTCGGCGCGGCCGACCGGATCACGTTCCGGCCGATGGACCAGGATCGCTTCGACCAGATCCGGCTGCCGGGGTTGGCTGTGGACGTGCCAGCCGACTGGGCCCCCTACCTCTCGCGGCTTCAGGCGGCGCTGCCCGGGGAGTCCGAGGCGTTGGCCAGTTGCGTGAACGTGCTGCGTACCGTGGCCGGGGCGGTGCGGGGATACCTGCTCGGGACGGTCGGGACTGCCACTGCGGATCAGATCCGCCAAGGCTCCCGTACTCTCGGGCAACTGTTCGCTGACTGCGGCTTGTCGGCGCGCGCCGCCACCGTGCTCGCCGCGCAGTCGGGCAACTACGGCACTCCGCCTTCCACCACGCTGACGAGCACTCACGCGGCGATGCTGGATCACTACTTGCGGGGGGCGTACTACCCGGTCGGTGGCGGCCAGATGCTTGCCGCCACGTTGACCGAGGTGATCGAGGCGCACGGCGGCGAGGTTCGCACCAGGTGCCCGGTCGAGCAGATCCTGATCAGCGACGATCAGCGAGTACAGGGCGTCGCTCTGGCCGATGGCAGTGTCGTGCGTACTCCGATCGTGGTGTCGAACGCGGACTACCGGCACACCGTGCTGCGGCTGTGCCGTGGGCGCGGGTTTCCGCCCTCGGTGCTGGCCAAGACGCAAGCCGCGACGGGACGCGCCGCCGTGGCGATCGCCTATGTCGCGCTCGACCGGCCGCTGGACTTGCCCAACGCCAATATGTGGTGCTGGGCACACGACGATATCGAGCAGGCATACGCGCAGGCCATGACGGGATCGGGGACCGGATCGGGCCAGCCGCCGTTCGCGTTCCTGTCCTTCGCCTCGCTCAAGGACCCGGAAAACCGCGCGGTCTGCCCGCCCGGCCACAGCAACTTCCAGGTCATGACGCTCGTTCCGCCCGGTCCCGGTGGCAGCGATGATCTCGACGACAAGGCCTACCGGCGCACCGACGACTACCTCGCTGGCAAATCGCGGCTGACCAGCGCACTGCTAGCGGCGGCCGAGCAGGCCATCGGACCGTTTCGCGACCACATCACCCACTTGGAGACGGCGACCAGTCTGACTAACCAGCGCTATATCTGGAGCAGTTCCGGCAGCCCGTACGGCATGGACTCGTGGGGCGGGCACGGCCGCCGACCGGACGTGCGCACCAGTATCGAGGGCTTATATCTGACCGGCCAGAACACCCGCTTCGGCGCCGGTGTCGCCGGTACTGCCATCAGCGGCATCACCGCCGCCGGGTACATCTTGGACCGCCTGCTGCTGCCCGAGGTGCATGCGGGCGCCGTGCTCGGAGACGGTTCGCTGCTGCCGGAGCGCGACGAGGGATTCGACCCGTTGCAAGTCTCCCGTGGGCTCGACCGTCGTACTGCGCGCGGCCTGGCCCGGATGGCGCCATCCGGAAGAAGTCCCGCCAGCAGGTCGATCAGGTCGCGACGGTAGATCAGGACGATCGAATCGCCGAAACCTGGCCTTGATGGCGTCGAACCCGGCCGGAGCGAACCAACGGCCGTCCGGGCGCAGCACTCCGGCCTGGCCCGGCAGCGAGGCCCGTGCCCGCACCAGATCGCCGATGCCCAGCGTGTCCAGCGCGCGTAACCCGTTTGGCGCAATGCCGAGATACGCCCCTGCGAGGCCGAGGGCAGACGCGCGTTCCAGCAGATGACCAGCCAGCCGCACTGCTATAGCGCCACAGCGGCGCGCTAGGCCGGGAGGCCTGCCAGGCAGTTGCGGGCGCGCTCGATCAGCTCCGCCGGCTCGGCGTGCAGCTGCAGGCCGGGCAGGAAGAGCAGCCACAGGTTGGCCACGTGCTCTTCGATCTGGGTCCGGTCGTCCAGCGCGTCGGACACTGTGTGCGTGCCGAAGAAAGCGCAGACCAGCACGCTCGCGGCCACCTCCGGGTCGATGTGCGGGGCGACGTCGCCCTCGGCCTGGGCCTGCTCCAGCATCGCGGCCAGGGTGGTGATCCAGCCGACGAACGGGGGCGGCATCGGCGCGTTGATCGCCTTGCGTTCGGTCCACAGCCGGGAGCCGGCCCGGACCAGGATGTCGTCCCGGAAGGCCTTCGCCACCTCGAAGCTCAGGTAGATGACCTTCTCCAGCGCGGGAGCGGTGGACTGGGAGATCCGGCCGATCAGCGGCGGCCAGGAGGCGAAGTGCTCCTCGACCACGGCCCGCGCGAGGTTCTCCTTGTTGGAATAATGGAAGTAGACCGCCCCGCTGGTCAGCCCGGATCGGCGGCTGATGTCGCTGATGCTGGTGCCCACGTACCCGTGCTGGTCGAACAGGTGGGCGGCAGCCTGGAGGAGAGCCTGCCGGGTCGCCTCCGCGCGCTCTCGCATTGCCCCGGTCCCAATCCTTTGCCACTCGGCTACCTGGGCGATATTAGCAGTCGATTCGTACGGTATGTGCGTTATTGGATGCGAAGTCACTTTACAACGCATTATATTAAGATATGAACTCATTGGTCGTGGCACAGGCCCGGCCGCTGAACCGGGCCACACTGATCCAGCGCGAACTGGTGCACCGTACCTCGCTCGCCGAGGTACTGCTCACCGATGTCGAGCAGGTCCGTGAGCACGTGTTCCGGGCGGCTGCGCAGTGGACCCGCTCGCACCCCACCTTCGACCGGGCCGGCGACGGGCGGCACGATCCGCTGATGGTCGCGGAGACCCTGCGCCAACTCGGCATCTGCATCCCGCTGCGCTACTACCCGGTCGAGCCGGACGCCCACTTCCTGATCGAGGAACTCGGCTTCGGCCTCGATCCGGCCACCGAGCCGAAGGCGCGGTTCGCGGGCTCGGAGATCACCTGCGAGGTCGAGGCCAGCCAGTTCCGGTTCGGGCGTCCTGGGCGCGCCCGGGGCGGAAGTGGAGGTCAGGGCGAGGGCCGGGGCCAGGATCAGGATCAGGCCCCGCTCCAGCGCCTGCACCTGGCCGTGCGCTTTTTCACCGAGGAGGCGGAGTTCGCCCAGGCACAGGGGTTCGCCCAGATTCTGAGCCCGGCCACCTTCGCGGCGGTGCGCAGGCGGAAGCCCGCCGACGACCCGTCCGAGCACGTCCCGATGACTCGGCTCGATCCGCGATTGATCGGCGCACGCCTGGAGAGCGACGTTCTGATCAGCCTGGATCCATCCGGCGGCGTCCGACTGGACCCGGCCGACCCGTACCATCCGTTCTTCTTCGACCATGACGCCGACCACGTCCCCGGTATGGTGCTGCTCGAAGCCGTCCGACAAGCCGCCACGCTGCAGGCCGGCGTACCCCGGCTGCGGACCGTCCGGTGCGACCTACAGGCCTCGCGGTTCACCGAGCCGAGTCCGCCCGCGCATATCGAGTGCGCCGTCGCGGGGAACGTCTGCGAGTTCGAGGTCAGACAACTGGGGCAGCAGACCGCGAGCGGCTCGCTGCATTTCGGCTGACGCCGGCTCCGCGGATTTGTCGTGGCTCGGGGCTGATGGCAAGCGCGCCATCAGCCCCTGGCCTTTGATCAGCAGCCTATGCGGCGGGCGCAGATTACTTGTGCAGCCAGGTGATGCCGAACGCGGTGCCGTTGAGGGTGGTGTCCTGGGTGAGCAGGACGCCGTTGCGCTCCAGGTTGGTGGTGTTCACCGTGCCGGCCGCGGCGAAGTCGGTGCCGTTCGCGGTCACGTCGCTGAACTGGATCGACCCGAAGTTCGGGCACGGCGGGATCTCCTGGCTGCCTATCGCCTCGTCGATCACCTCGGCCGAGCTCAGGTCGGCGTTCTTCAGGGTCTTGGTATAGGTCTTGGTCCAGCCCTGCGTCGGGTCGGCGAGCACCAGGGTGAACGAGCCGCTGCCGTTGGTGGTGACCGAGGACGTCATGGTGTCGCCGGCCTTGACCGTCTCGGTGAAGTAGATCGAGTTCGCCGGGTACATCTCCACCCAGGGGTTGTACTCGATCTTCCCGCCGCTGGTGCACACCGCGTCCAGGCCGATCTGCTCCACGGTGGAGCTCGTCCACCCGTCGATGCCCGACCAGAACGAGATGTCGCCCGAGGTCGCCGAGCAGTTCAGCGCCGGGACCACCCAGTTGCCGGTGACGGCGTCGTAGGTGCCGCCGGTGACGGCGTAGCCGCCCCAGCTGTTGTCGGCCCCGGAGTGGATCAGGCGGTGAGTGAAGGTCGGGATGTGCGCGGCGGGCGCGGCGGCGGTGACCGCGAGCGCCGGACCGGCGGAGAAGGCGGCTGCGGCGAGGGCTGCGGAGGACAGCGCGGCGAGCCCTGTCGCCTTGGGTCGTGAAAAGAACACGGGAATCTCCTGGATCGTCGATGAGGGTTGATACGTCGTGGGAGGGGTGGCGGGCGCGGCGCCTTCGCCGTCGGATCGCGCGGGTTCGATCTCGTCGCCAGTGACTGTGGGTAGATAGTGTGTGCGACTACGGAGTAGTGTGCTCCGGAGCATGAACCGTGACAAGTAACTTCGTCGACTTTGCTCGACCTTTGCCATAGTCGGTGCGGACGGCCTGCGAGAATTGACCGGGCGGAAGGGATGTCGATGGCGTTTCAGGCCAGCTGGCTGCAGGAACAGCTAGGTAGAGAGCTGCGGAAGTCGCGCGAGAACAGTGGCCTGAGTACCCGTGAGGTCGGTGACGCCCTCGGCTGGGCGCACACCAAGGTGGCCCGGATCGAACGCGCGGCGAACCAGTTCGACCAGGGCGACATCGTCAGGCTGGGCCGTCATTACCGCATCGCCGACCAGGAGATCGAGCGGTTGTGCCGGATGGCCGCGGCGAAGGTCACCGATGCGTGGTGGGAGCGCTACAAACAGGCTGTCGGTGCGGACTACTTCACTCTGATCCGCTATGAGAACGATGCTTCCCGCATGCAGAGCACTCAGCCTTCTGTCGTCCATGGTCTGCTGCAGACGCACGATTACCTGGTCAACCTCATCGGACTCAACCTGAAGATCAAGGACCCGGACACGATCGACTCGCTGATCGAGGTCCGGCTGCTGCGGCAGCGGAGGTTGACCGGGGACGAGCCGCCCCTCCTCGACGTCACCCTCGCCGAATCCGTCTTCCACACCCCCTTCGGCGGGACGGCGGTGCTGCACGAGCAGCTCAGGAGCCTGCGAGAGTCCGCGGAGCTGCCGAACATCGCCATCCGGGTGCTGCCGGACACTGCCCTCGTGGCCAGGCTGCCGCTGGATCTCTACGAGTTCGGCGGCGAGGACGAGCCCGCGATCGCGGCGTCCGAGACCCCCCTGAGCACCGTGACCTATGACAGCCCACTGCATATCCGCAAAGCTCGGCGGATTCTGCGGACCGCGCAGGAGGCCGCGCTCTCACCGGAGGACTCGATCACGTACATCGAGCGGCGGATCAGCGAGACCCGAGGTCAGTGAATGGCCGCAACGAGGAGCAGGA
>Ga0302314_10002961_pt1 | contig 31469 bp, 37 predicted proteins | sample III_Palsa_N2_3_FD_200533 | JGI IMG/M metagenome (GOLD analysis project Ga0302314, IMG submission 200533) | Peat permafrost microbial communities from Stordalen Mire near Abisko, Sweden - III_Palsa_N2_3 | ecosystem: Environmental > Terrestrial > Soil > Palsa > Peat permafrost | place: Sweden... | reverse complement strand
GCTTTATACAACTCACCCCCGGGGGGGGGGCCCCCTACCCGGGGCCCCCCCCGCCGCCCTCCGCCCGCCCTGCCCCCGAAACGGAGAGACCCGTGTCCACACCGCGCTCTGTCGTGCTGGAACGCACCTTCTACACGCTGGCCGCGCCGGTTCTGGCCGCGGCTCCCCACCTGCCCGCCCTGCTGCCGCCGGGCACCGACGCCCAGACCGCCGCGACCGTCTTCAACGACGTGGTCCTGGGCGTGGGCATCGGCGGCCCGATCGTCGTGGTGCTGTCCAAGGCGACGCAGGGCAAGGGCCGCAAGCTGATGCGCCTGTCCCCTATCGCCCTGGCCGCCGCCGTCGAGGTCGCCTCGGCCCACGTCCCGGGCCTGGCCACCATCGGCGCGGCCGTGGCGTGGGCCGCCTACGGCTGCTTCGTGCTGCCGCTCTCCAAGACCAGCCGTCGGCGTTTCCGCCCCGGCCGGGGCCACGCCGCGGCGCTGGCCGTCCCGCAGCCGGTGGAGGAGCCCGCCGCCGTGCCGGAGCCGGAACCGGAGGAGGACGACAGCCACCTGGCGCCCTTCACCCGCGGCGTCGTGCAGTTGTGGCGGCAGGCCGGGAACCCGGGCAACACCGTCGTGGTCCGCGTCGACCCGCACCCGGGCACCGACCACGACCTGACGATGCTGCTGCGCTCCGGCGAGCACGGGAAGCCGATCAACAACGTGACCACCGCCTCGGTGGCCGCCGCGTTCGGCGTCGCGGAGAACGTCGTGCTGCTGCTGCCGGTCGTCGCGCAGGACGGCCGCCAGGCCGGCCCCGGCTGGCTGGAGGTGCGCGTCACCCCGGACCTGGAGCAGCGCCGCCGCAGCCGTCCGACCCAGGCCGAGTGGTGGGCCGACAAGGTCGCTGCGACCAACGCGATCCCCGACTCGCAGTTCGTCGAGACGGTCCGCGACGAACAGCGCGGGGTCACGTACTGGATCGCGCGCATGCCCGACGGGGTGGAGGCCCGCGTCAGCGTCCCCGCGCTGTGCCTGGCACTGGGCGTCAGCTACGACGACGGCAGGGTGTTCGTCACCACCGCCGGTGCCGACGTCCTGGTCTCCAAGTGGGACGTCTCCCCGCTGGCCAAGATGTACCCGGCCACCAGGGAGTTGCTGACCCCCGACGCGGACGGCCGGTGGGTGGTCGGCTTCCTGACCAACGGCCAGCCCGCCCGCAACCGGGTCTACACCGAGCGCGGCGCGGCACACGGCCTGATCGTCGCTCCCACCGGCGGCGGCAAGACCCAGCTGATCGCCTTGTTCGTCTGCGCCGACACGAACTTCGGCGCAGTCGTGTGGATCGGTGCCCAGGCCATGGACGAGAAGCTGCCGCGCCTCGGCCCGCACGTCGACCGGCAGGGCTACAGCGCGCTGTTCATCGTCCGGATGCAGCGTGCGGCGCTCGCGCTGATGGAGATCCGCGCGAAGATGCCGTGGGCCGACGGCAAGCTGCACGACTGGTCGCCCACGCGGCCCGGCTGCCCCTACCGGCCGCTGTCGCTGTACAAGGACGAGTTCCTGGCCGCCGCCCGTGTGGAGCCCTACGGCGCGGAGATCATGGTCAACGCCGAGGAGATCGGCATCAAGGGCCGCAAGTACGCCATCGGCGAGAAGATCGCGGGCCAGTCCTGGTTCGTGCAGGACGGCTTCACGCAGCTGCTGAACGAGAGCCTGCTGGCGCTGTGCATCCCGGTCATCCTGCGGATCGACCCGAAGAAGATCGTGCAGATGTTCAAGTCGTTGGGCGTCTCGGCCGAGGACACCCCCGACCCGCTGCCCAGGTCGTTCTCCGGAGAGGAGGCCGGCCGCATCGACCGGATCATCAAGGGCGAGCCGGAGCCGCCGTCGGACGGCAACACCGGCGGCGTCGGCTGGATCGTCCCGGGCGCGAAGCCGGAGGTGCTCAGGACCCTCTACATGGACTTCGAGGAGGACATCGCCCACCTGTTCCCCGACGAGGTCGCCCACCTGACGGACCACGAGATCGCTGAGCTGACCAAGCTCGACCTGTGGTTCGACTGGCAGAACGAGCCGCCGCGCCCCGGCGAGTTCGGCGACGAGGACGAGGACGAGGACGGCGACGACGAGGGACCGCGCCGCCGGCCGCGCAACGGCGCAGGCGGCAAGGGCAAGCCCAAGGGCAAGCCCCGCGGCCGCGAGGCGTCCACCGCCAGCCAGGCCCTGGACGCCATCAACCGGCTCACCGGCGTCTGACCCGCACCGTCCCAGCGCAGCACCCCGGGGCCGCCGCAGCCGCGGCGGCCCCTCCCGTGCACGTCGCCTACGAAAGGCCCTGACGTGATCTTCTCGCTGCCCGGTGCGGTCCTGACCGGCGTCGCCCTGTTCTTCCTCTACCGCGCGGGCTACCGCGGTTTCTGGATGATCCTGCTGGCCGTGCTGTTCGGCTACTTCCTCGCCAGCACCGGAGCCGCTCCCGCCATCTCGTCCGCGCTGAGCGGATGCGCCCGCGTCATCAGCCAGATCTGCACCACCCTGACCCGCTGACCTGCCCCGGAGGCCGACATGAGCACCGACCGCATCAACCCCTTCGCCGAGTTCACCACCCTCGACCTCGACCGCGCCGCCCAGGAGCAGCCCGCCGGGCTGCTGCTGCCGCCCGGGTACCTGTCCGCGATCGACCCCGCCACCGGCCAGGTCGTCGCCGTCCGCATCGCCGACCAGCCCGCTCCCGCCCCGGCCCCCGCGCCGGCGGCCGAGGTCACCGAGCCGCTGACCGTGCAGTCCGTGCAGGACGCGATGGAGACCACGCTCCACAAGGCGCTGCGCCTGGCGCAGGAGCAGCCCGCCCCGCTGCCGGAGCAGGTCCCGCTGCAGCAGCAGGGCCTGCCGCCGGTCTACGGACAGATCGTCGTCCTGGGGTCGATCACGATGCTCGCCGCCAGCGGCTCCGCGTGGATCCTCAGTGTCGCCCTGGCCAAGGCCGCGCCCGCGCTGCCGGAACTGCCCGAGGTCCTGCGCTGGACGCTGTACCTGGTCGTCGGCATCGTCGCGGCCGTCGTCGCCGTGCGCCTGATGGCCACCTCCAAGACCACTGCGGGCGGCACCAAGGTCACCGCGCTGGTGCACCGCGAGGCCCACACCCACATCGGCAAGCAGTCCGGCGGGTTCTGGAAGGGACAGATCACCAACAACAACAGCTGAACCGACCGCTCCGACCGCCCTGCCTCGTCTCCACTGCGCGCCCGCCGGCCACCAGGCCCGGCGGGCGCAGTGGCGTCGCGGACAGGCCGACCGGCCCCTGCACCGCCCGCACGCCCCCTCCTCCTCACCTGGAAGGTCCCGCCTTGGCGTTCTGGCGCAACAAACCCCAAGCCACCGTCGTCGCGCACGTCGTCACCCCCGCACCGGCCAGCTGGTGGAAGGTCAACCGGCACCTGGTGCTGCTCGCCGTCGGCTTCGCCGCCGGCATCTGGGTGACCATCCACGTCGCGCACCAGGCCCCGGCCCCCTGCACCCCGGCCGTCGCACCCAGCCGCACCGCTGCTCCCTCGCACTCCACCGCTGCACACCACCGCCCGTGAAGGAGACCACCGCCATGCGCACCAACCACAGCACCGACACCCAGAGCGCCCCGGGCCAGCAGCCGGTCCCCGGCCGCGAACTGGTCCTGCGCCAGACCGTGGCCTACCGCCCCCGCAGCCGCACCGAACGGTGGCTGCACACCACCGCCGCCTGGTGCGCCCGCTACCTCACCCCCGCGCTGCGCCGCCGCCGCGCCGACATCGAGGACGCGCTGGAGGGCGGCTGGGAGCTGACCGCCGACTGGATCAAGGCCACGGTGTACGTGGGCGTCGCCATGATGACGCTCGGCCTGGCGTCGCTGCTCTCGGACTGGGTCCTGGCCGCCGTCCGCAACCTGACCCGGCTCCACCCGGGCCTGGTCTCCACCGTCACCGGCCCGCTGTACGACTACCTGGCGCAGCACGACGCCGCCCTGCACGTCAGCACCCAGACCCTGTACAGCGTGTGGGTGCTGACCGGGATGGTGCTGCTGCTCGCGGCCAGCTTCGGCTCCCTGTTCGGCCGCCTGGCGTGGACCGGGTACGGCGCGGCCAGCGCGGCCATGATCTGGAGTGCCGCCCCCGCCGGATCGCGGACCGTCGCGGCCGGGGTCGCCGTGCTGCTGTGGACCCTGGCGAGCCTGGCCGCGTTCAAGGGCGCCCGCTTCCCGCTGCTGGTCAACGTCAGCAGCAGCGTCACCAACATCAGCAGCCCGCCGGCGCTGCCCGTCCCCGCGCCGCAGGACAGCGACGACGACGTCTGGTAGCCGCACCTGGGAACACCAAGGGCCGCAGCGCAACGGCGCTGCGGCCCGTACCAGTTCCCGGCGGCGGGGCGTTCAGTCGAACTCGATCCGCAGCTGGCCGTCGTCGTCCACCCACGCCGGATAGATCATGTCCCCGATCAGGACCTCGTCCACCACGATCGACACGTCGTAGTCGACGTCGATGACCAGCACCCCGTCCTCGTCCGTGTAGGCAGGCCAGATCACGCCGCCCGACAGCACGGCGTCGAAGTCGACGTAGTTCGGCCCATCGTTCGAGAACCACCCCATGCCGCCCCCTTCCGCCGCTGCGCACGTTTCCGGTCACCAGAGTGACGCACCGCCAGCGGCGGCGACAGAGGATCCGGCCGATCAACTCCCAGGAGCCCCATGGCAGGCCGCTACAAGCCGCCCGGCCCGCACCCGCACCCGGTCACCCCGGACGAGCTGTCCGGCGGCGAGGCGTGGTGCCACAACTGCCCCCAGTGCCGCTCGCCCATCCAAGGCGGGCAGGCCGGGCTGGCCGCGCACCGACGCACCGTCCACTCCCACCGCGACGACCCGCGCATCCCGATCACCATCAACCTCACCTTCCAGGAGTAACCGTGACGACCGAACCTCTCCGCGCCGACCACCACCTGGACCAGGTCGCGCTGCTGCCCGCGCCCGGCGGCTGGACCACCGTCGGCGACCTCGTCTCCCCAGACGGCTACAGCGCCCAGGAGGTCACCGAGCAGGTCCGCGCCGCCGCGAGCGAGCACGCCGCGGCCTGCCGCGCGCTGCCCGCCCCCACCCACCGCCCCTCCCGCTGACCCCGCCCGGAGGCCACCGTGTCCGTCCGCTTCCTCCCCTTCACCTCCAGCGCGGTCCCCCGGGCCGCCACGCCCGAGGTCGAGCAGCTGATCAACGCGCAGACCGCCAGCGCCTACGACGCCACCGGCAGCTTCACCCCCGCCGCTGTGATGCGCCCCGATGACGTCCAGGCCCGGCTGCTGGAGGCCCGCGCCGGCGCCCTGTTCGACGCCCTCGGCCTGGAGGCGCTCCTGGTCCAGGCCCGCGCCAGCGGCCTGCTGGACCAGGACGTCGTCGACGCCCTGGAGAACGCCGTCGACGACGCCCACGAGCACGCCGGGGCACTCGCCGAAGCGATCCGCGTCACCGCCCCCCTGACCGGCTCCACCCGCCCCAAGAGGATCTGACCATGGCCGTCACGCCGTTCGAGCCGTTCCACCAGCCCGGCCGCACCTTCCTTGCCACCACCTGCTGGGACCAGCCGGAGACGGACTGGTCCTTGGCCTACCTCGCGATGAACGAGCGGAGCTTCGCCGTCTACGGCGACGACCCGCGCGCGGAGGAGGCAGCGAAGATCGCCACGAAGTTCACCGCCGAAGAGGCGCAGCGCGTCGACGCTTACCTCGCCACGACCCTGCGGGACACCGAGCGGATGGAGGCCATCGCCGCCGCGCCCGAGGTCATGCCGGACGACGCCCAGTGGCTCATCACCGAGCTGCGCCAGGCGTGGAAGCGCCTGGACCGGCTCCACGACGCCGTGGACAACTCCGGCAGCATGATGACGACCACGTACGTCTCCAGCAGCGTCGACTACATCCGCCACTTCCGCGAGCCCTGGGCGCAGTCGCCCACCAACCCCCGCACGGCGGCCAGGACCTGAGCCTGCGCTGAACCGGCAGCACTGCGCCGGACTCGTTCCACCGCACGTCAACCCGAGGGGCAGCCGCACCGGCTGCCCCTCCTTCGTCACGAGCACCGGGCAGTCCGCCGCGGTGGGCTGCCCGCCCACCGAGAGGGAACCCGCCCCATGAGCCCGCTGCCCTTCGACCTGCCCGCAGTCGTCGTCCTGATCGGCCCGGCCGGGTCGGGCAAGACCCAGGCCGCCGCCGCGTTCCCGCCCGAGTGGCGGCTGTCCCTGGACGACTGCCGCCGCCTGGTCGCCGACGACGCCGGCGACCAGGCGGCCCCCGCCGACGCCGTTACGGTCTTCGACCAGGTCCTCGCCGCCCGCCTCACCCGGCGGCTCACCACCGTGGTCGACGCGACCAACACCGAGCAGCCCGTCCGGGCCTCCCTGCTGGAGCGCGCCCGTCGCCACCAGCTGCCCGCCGTCGCGGTCACCCTGCGCACCAGCCTGGAGCTGTGCCAGGCCCGGCAGTTCACGCGCCCGGCGAACCGCAAGGTCCCCGGCGCCGCCGTCGCCCGCCAGCACGCCGACCTCCCCAGCCGCGAGCAGCTGCTGGCCGAGGGCTTCGACCAGGCTTACGACGCGGCCGACCTGGACCTGCTGCGCATGGTGCTGCTGCGCGCCGCCGAGGCGAAGCCTGACCGGCTCGCCGACGTCCGCGCCGCCTTCGGCCGCGACCTGGCCGCCGTCTACATCCCCAGCGTGGCCCCGGACGCGGACGGCGCCATCGTCGTCGCCGGCCGCGAGGTGACCGTGCGCGTCTTCGACGGCGAGTACGCGGCCGGGTTCGAGGCCCGCCTGGAGGACTTCTGCCCGGACTGCGGCGGCCCGCTGTGGGTGCGGGTGACCGACGCCTCGGAGCTGCTCTGGGTCTACAACGGCGGCCAGCCGGACGAGCCCGTGTGCGACCAGTGCGACTGAACGGCAAACACCCCGTCCACACGCCGAAGGCGCACCCCCAAGCCTGGACAGCCGGAGTGCGCCTTCGGTGCTCCCCGCCCCCACAGGGGCGAGAACCGGAGACCATCATGCCCGCCCTGACCGTCTTACGGCAGAGCCCCCGCACCCTCCTGCTCACCGCGGCCGCCGTCCCCGTCGCCGGCTGGACCGCCCACGCCCTGTACTTGCACCACGCCCTCGAAAAGGCCGGACGCGACCCGCTGTCCGGCCTGCTGCGCCGCCCCCCGTTCGAGCGCCGCGCCCAGCGCCTGGTGGCCCGCCACGGCGATGACGTTCTGGTGGCCGTCCTCGACCTGGACCACTTCAAGGAACTGAACGACAACCGCGGCCACGCCGCCGGCGACCAGGCGCTGGCCGACGTCGGCATGCGGCTGCAGCTGTGGAGCGGCATCGGCCGCGCCGTCGCCGCACGGCTGGGCGGAGACGAGTTCGCCCTGGTCCTGCCCTGCCCTGCCGCCCGGCACGACTGGGAGCTCAACCACCTGGCCGCCTCCCTCAACGCCCCCGCCCGTATCGACGGGCAGCTGGTCGACGTCCCGGTTTCCATCGGCGCGGCCACCCCGGCCCTGCTGCCCGGCGTGCGGACCCTGTCCGGGCTGATGAGGGCCGCCGACGCGGCGATGTACGCGGGCAAGCACAGCGGCCGCCCGGTGATGGCCGGCCCCGAGCACGCCGCAGCCGAGAGCGTCAACGGCCGCCGCGCCGGACGGCCCGGCACCCACTCCCCCGCCCCGCTCACCGTTTGGAGCAGCTGATGGACGCCACCGACGTCATCGTCCTGGACGGCTACCTCGATGAGGAGACTGTGGAGGGCGACGCCCACTGCACCACGGCGCGGTTCCGCCTCGAGGTCACGCCCTCCGAGGAGCGCGTCGACATGATGGTGCTGCCGTGCAGCGTCCGGGACTGGGCGCTGGCCCGCGCGGTCGTCGCCCTGCGGCCCGGCGACTTCGTCCGCGTCACCGGCTACCTGCGCCTGCCCGCCACCCCGGACGGCCCGGTCTGGCTGGAGGTCCACGCCCTGCAGATCCTCGCGGTCCTCCCCCCGGCGCCCGCCGGCGACCCGGACGGCCTGCACACCGAGCAGCCCGGCATCGGCGACGACGCCCTGATCGAGCGCCACGGCCAGTACCTGCTGGTCCACGACCCCGTCGGCGTCACCTACGTCTGGACGCAGACCGGCGCCTGGGTCGGCGAGACCGAGGACCTGAACGCCCTCGCCGACCTCCTGCGCGCCTACGAGCACCACCAGGGCGGCTGACACCACCCCGCCCTTCCCACCGGCCGCGCCCACGGGCGCGGCCGGGCACATCGCACCGCCCTCACCCAGCAGCGCAGCCAAGGGAGTCACCGTGGTCCAGCACACCGTCAGCGAGAAGAACCCGCTCTACGTCACCGGCGCCGAGTCCTACCGCATCTCCGCCACCGGCTTCCTCACCCCCGAGCACCCCGCGTTCGCGGTGATGGAGGAGTACTTCCTGTCCGAGCACCGCAACGCGCAGGGCTACGGCCTGGCGTTCCTGGAGTCCCCCGAGCACTCCGTCACCTACGTCACCACCCCGCGCCAGATCCGCGAGTACCGCGCCGCGGACACCGACGGCACCGCCGTCCTCGACACCACCCAGGGCGCCGCCTACGCGTTCTGGCCCACCGGCACGGGCTGGGACGACTACGTCCCCGCCAACACCTGGCACCCCGGCGGCGAAGGCATCATCGCCCAGTTCGCGCACCCGCTCGGAGGCGCGGTCGTCGTCTTCGAGTACCTCCAGGACGACGCCGACGGCAAGCAGCACCAGGTCGTCGGGTTCCACTGCGAGCGCTGCCACCCCAGCCTGCGGATCGACCTCGACCACAACATGGCCAACCGCGGACCCGAGGACCGACGCTGGGTCGCCCGCAACGCCCGCCAGCACGTCCGCAGCCACACCACCCACTGCCGGCCGGTGAACCCGGACATCGCCGTCACCGTCACCGCCATCGCCAACGAGCAGCACGGCACCAACCACCCGGTGATCACCCACGAGAACCGCTGCGCCGCCAGCGGCGCCTGCGCCCAGATCCGCTCCCTGCGTGCCCGCGGCCTGACCGCTCAGTGATCCACACGCCCGACCCCATCAACTCGCCGGGGCGGACGTCGACCACGAGTCCGTCCGCCCCGGCGTCACCACCAGGAGTCCACATGTCCGTCGAGATCATCAGCTTCGGCTACCTGCACGCCGCACCGCCCCCCGCCCACGCCGTGATCGACTTGAGGGTCCACTTCCGGGATCCGCACTGGAACCCCGAGCTGCGCCAGCTCACCGCCCGGGACGAGCTCGTCGCCCAGGCCGTCATGGCCACCCCCGGCATACCCGCCGTGATCGACGCCCTCCACGCCCTGGCCCACGCCTACCTCTCCGGCCCCGCCGCCGCCCCGCTGGTCCTCGCCATAGGGTGCGCCGGAGGCCGGCACCGTTCAGCCCAGGTCAGCTGCGCACTGTCCCGGCGGCTCCGCGAGGACGGGATCGCCACCACCCTCACCCACCGCGACATCTACCTGCCGGTCGTTGCCCGGTGAGCCGCCCCCGCTGGAAGCGCTGCGGCCACGGCCCCGGCCAGCTCCACCCCGGTGACCAGCTGGTAGTCGACGCCTTCCTCGCCTACCTCAAGGCCCACAAGGCGGCCGAGCCCTGGACACCGGGGCAGGACGTCGCCGTCAGCGTCGGCGGCGGCGTCGAACGCGCCCGCACCCACGCCCAGCACGGCGGCCCGGACCAGGACCCCGTCGTCCTGGCGCTGCTCGACCCCGCCGGAGAGCAGCAGCCCACCGAGTGGCTGCGCTGCCCGAGGGAGGCGGTCGTCGGCCCCTGGGACGACGCCTTCGCCCCGCTCGCCCACCCCGGCACCGAACCGGCGTGACGCACACCACCGCCCATCCGCACTGCTAGTGCACAGCGCTGCGCCCGAGCCCGACACCGTAGAACCCGGAGCGGCCGTCATCCGCCAAGAGTCCGGCCGCTCCGGCAACCTCACCGACCGAATCCAGAGAGGCCACCATCATGTTCGCAGCCGTCTTCGTGCTGCTCTACGTCGCGCACCTCGCGGCCGACTACCCCTTCCAGACGGACGCGCAGAGCAACGGCAAGTCCGGCCCCGGCCTGGCCGGCTGGAAGGCCAACCTGACCCACTCGGGCATCCACGCCGCCTGCTACCTGGTCGTGCTCTTCGGCGGCGGCGCGCTGCTCCACCTGCACCTGGGCGTCGCCCTGGTCCTCGGTGCCGTGGCCTGGATCAGCGGACTACACGCCTTCATCGACCGCCGATGGCCGATCACCTGGTGGATGGAGCACACCGGCCAGGCCGGGTTCCGTGCCCATGGAGGGGCTCAGCACGTCGATCAGGTCGCACATCTGGCCGCAGGGATCTTGCCTGCGGCTCTGGCCATCGCCGCCCTGTCCTGACAGCGAGAGCACCAATGAGCCAGGCCCCTGTACCTCCTCCGGGAGGTACAGGGGCCTTTTTGCGTTCTGGCACCGCGTGAGCGGTGGAGCAGCCCAGGGAATCGGTCGCGCAGCGCTACGCTCAACGCGGCTGAACGACGATGCCCCGCCTTCCAACCAGGCGGGGCACCGCGGAGGCCGCCACCAGAACGACCCGCTGAGGAAGATGATGACGACCACCTCGCCTGAGAGTATCCCGCGCTCCGAAGCGCTCGCCGCAGCCCAGTTGGAGGCCCGCGCCACGCTGCCCTGGCATCAGCGCGGCAAGAAGAAGGTCATTGCCATCGGCGGCCTCAAGGGCGGCGTCGGCAAGTCGACCATGAGCATCTATGTGGCACTCGTCTACGCCGTCCACTACGGCCTGCGGGTGCTGCTGGTCGACGCGGACCCGCTGTCCCAGACCGCCTACGACTGGCACCGGCTGGCCAAGAAGAAGGGCGACCCGCTGCCCTTCGCCATCGAGACCTGGCCTCACGCCCGCGTCGGCGAGCGGGTCCTGGAGGACACCGACGACTACGACGTGGTCGTCATCGACTGCGGTGGCGAGTCCAGCGACATCTTCGGTAGTGCCGTCGCCGCCTGTGACCAGGTCCTGTTCGTCACCTCCCCCCGGAAGGCGGAGATGCGACGGATCAAGGGCTCCCTGGACGGCGCCCTGTCCGCTGCCAAGGACGCCGGCCGACTCGCCCAGATCGACGCCAAGGTGGCCTTCACCCGCGTCAAGAACTCCCGGGGCAGCCACAACGAGGCCGCCCGCGACAAGGTGCGCGACGCCGGCTACGACCTGCTCGAAGCCGAGATCCCGGACCTGGTGGACTACGAGGACGCGATGGAGACCTGCCCCCGCGACCTTGGCCACTACCTCCACCTCGTCCAGACGATGGAGGCTGCAGCCTGATGGCACGCCTTTCGGACTTCGACCTCGACGACTCCAGCCCCGCCGTCTCCCCGCACGCCCTCGCGGCCAATGCCGCGGAGGCCGTGATGAAGCTCGCCACAGCCCTCCCCGCCATCGGCGAGGTCAAGGAGGTGGAAGAGGGCGACCGCTCCGACCTCACCGCGCAGGAGGAGCAGCAGAAGGAGCAGACGGAGACGGTCATCCGGACCGCCCACGCCACTGGCAAGGCGGCGGTGTGGGTCATCGGCCAGGGCATCGCCATCATGGCGAAGGGCAAGTTCTACCGGCGGACCCACACCTCCCTGGAGGACTACGTGGCGGAGCTGATCCCGGATGTAGTGCCCCGTCAGACCCGTCGATGGGTGACCGGCTCCAAGGTTGCGCTGGCCATCGCCTCCCGCCGGGGCGAGGCACCGGTCGAGTCTCAGGTCCGCAAGCTCACCGACCTGCCAGAGCAGGTCGCAGTCGAGCTCTTCGTCGCTGCCAACGAAGCGGCATCAGCTGCCGGGCAGCGACTCACGGCGGAGAACTTGGGCCAGCTGGCGCAGACTGCTCGCGGCACCGAACTGCCAGAAGATGAAGGCAAGGCCCGCACCACGCTCCGGGCGTGGGCCGACGCGCTGTTCGCCCCGCCTGCGGAGCCCGACGGTGCCGCAGGGGAAGCGGCGGAAGAGGTGCTGGAGGTCGGCGGGGCGATGGAGAGCGCCGATGTGCAGGATGCCGAGGTTTTGGAGCAGCCGCACCTCGAGTCGCTCGGCAGAAGCGTGATTGAGCTCAAGGCCGCCCGGAAGCGGATCACGAAGGCGACCTTCGAGGGAGCCCTGGCCGAAGGCGATGCCGAGCAGTACACCAAGCTCCTGGCCGACATCCGCAGGCTGCTGGGGCAGATGGACGCCATCGCAGTGAAGGCGCCTCGAGCCGTCGACGCCGACGCGACCGTGTAGAGCCCCGGACCCACACGAGATCGAACGCAAATCGAACGACCCCGGACCAATTGGTCCGGGGTCGTTCGATTTAAAATCGAACAAAAGCGCTGCAATTGCAGCGCCAAAGGTGCCAGCCTTGGACGGTTGACCGACTCGCAGCTGCCTTCACGCAGGCCGCAGACGAGTCGATGCCGACCCCCGATCGGGAAGCCGCGACACCTGATCCGACCTGAGCGACCCACAGCTCCACAATTGGGGAGTCCAGCCCGGAGCCCAGTAGCGCCAAGGGATATCGCGGTGAAGCGTGAGTAGGTGAGCGGGCCGGGGGAGCAACTACTCCCCCGGCCCGCTCCGCTTGAGTCCGGCTCCGTGGTGCTGCTGGCCCATCGCACGCCGGGCTGCGTCCCGCGCGGATGCGAGGTCGGGGCTGTTCGCCTCCCAAAGCCAGCCGGCCTCCATGTAGTTGCGAACGAAGCGGTCCAGGATCTCGCCGCTGTAGAGCGAGGTGTGCAGGACGACGATGATCGTGGGGGAGACGGCGGAGCCAGGCGGCTCGAAGTGGTGCTCTACGTCCTGGACTCGCAGAACGTGGCGGCCCCCGATCGACGGCGGAGACGGCTCGGTCAGCTCACCCGAACCCGCAGTGATGCTGATCGTGCCGACCGAGTCGCCGACGCCGGGCACCGCCAGGGCGGTGTACGCCTCCTCCTTGCGGACGTGCCCGAGATAGCCCTGGGAGGGCTCGGCAGGGTCCTGGGAGGGCTTCTCGTAGAACTCGATCCTCAAGCCGATGGTCACCATGAGCAGATCGTCGCGCATCGGGTGTACGCCGATTCAGAAATTTCTGAATCGCCCCGCCTGCGGCCTGCGTGCGGCGCTCCGGTGGCCGCTACACAGGGTTGACGGACGGTCACACGCCGGGCCATGGTCGTGGAACGTTGTGCAACCGGCTTGGTACGGGAGGCTCCCATGTCACTAAGGTTCGTTGCGATCGACCCAGAGACGCAGAACGGCGGCTCGCCGACGGTGTGGGTGGACGAGGACGTGAAGGAGATCGTCATCCAGGGCTGGAGCGCCGGGCCGGAGCTGCGCGAGCGCATCGCCGCCACCATGGCGCCGGGCCAGGGCGTGATCCGCATCGCCGCCCGGCTGACGCCCATGCTGCGCCAGGCATGCGGCGAAGCCGAGCGGTTCGGCCTCGGCACCCCCGCCACGAAGGACACCGGCGTCCTGTCGGTATGGGTCGACGCGCAGGCGCGGGAGATCGTCATCCAGGGCTGGGCGGCGGGGGAGGAGCTGCGCGAGCGGGTCACCGCGACGCCGGCCCCGAACCACCTGCCGGGCATCCCGGACGGCGAGGACGTCGTCCGCCTCCCCGCGCACCTGGTCCCGGCGTTGAGGAAGGCGTGCGATGAAGCAGATCGACTGGGCTGAGCTGATCGGCTCCGCCCGGGTGGCGGCGGTCCACATGGAGATGCGGGACGCCTACGCGGTCAAGCAGGAGGCGGAGGAGTTCGCCCGCTGGCGCGAGACCGGCATCGCGATCACCGACCTGGACTCGCCCGGCTGGGCGGACTGGTCGCGGATCATCCGCGACGCGGTCTCCGCCGGCGTGGTGGTGCGCCGCACCCGCATCGTCTCCGAGCCCATCACCGACTACGCCCGCTGGCTGCACGCCACCACCGACGGCAACCTCGCCTCCGGCGAGCTGGTGCGCTGGCTGCCCCGGACCAACGCCTCGGACCTGGCGCTGCCGGGCAACGACTTCTGGGTCATCGACGACCACACCGTGCTGTTCAACCACTTCACCGGTGACGGCGACTGGGCAGAGGAGCCGTTCGAGCTGCGCCACGAGCCCGCCGTCATCAAGCTCTGCAGCACCGCCTTCGACGCGGCCTGGGAACGCGCCGTCGACCACGCCGACTACCAGCCCTGACCGGACCGCGAAACGACCTTGGCACGCTCATCCTCCTCATCCGCCCAGCAGGCCCGCGAACGCCTGGCCAAGCGCCTGAGCGAACTGCGCCGCCAGGCCGGCATCAACGGCCGCGAGCTGTCGCGCCGCTGCTCCTGGTCGCCCGCGAAGACCTCCCGCCTGGAGTCCGCGACTACAGCGCCCTCGGACGCGGACATCTGGGCGTGGTGCCGGGCCTGCGGGACACCGGACCAGGTCGCGGACCTGATAGCGGCCAACCGGCAGGCCGAGGACCTGTACGTGGAGTGGCGGCGCCGGCAGCGGCTGGGGATGCTGCGCACCCAGGAGGACATCCTCGAGCTGCACGACCGCACCCGCGTGCAGCGCGTCTACACCGGCAGCGGCATCGCCGGGTTCTTCCAGACCCCGGCCTACGCCACCGCCACCATGGCCGCGTTCACCCGCTTCCAGGGCACCCCCGACGACGTGGACCAGGCCGTCGCCTCCCGGCTGCGCCGCCAGGAGACCCTCCACCACGGCGACCACCGCTTCGTCGTCCTCACTGAGGAGTCAGCGCTGCGCCACCGGATCGGCTCCGCCGACGTCCTGCGCGGGCAGCTGCGGCACCTCCTGAAGGTCATGACGCTCCCGGCGGTGGCGCTGGGCATCATCCCCTTCACCGCGGACCGGCCCCACATGTGGCTGGTGGAGCCCTTCTACTGCTTCGACCGCGAGCGCGTCATCGTGGAGACCTTGTCGGCGGAGATCACCATCACCGCGCCCGGCGAGATCGACCTCTACGAGCGGGCCTTCGTGGAGCTCGGCCGCATGGCCGTCTACGGGAACGCCGCCCGCGCTCGCATCAACGAGGCCCTGGACGGCCTGGCCTGAGAGCCATCGTGCAACTCTGTGAAACATCCTCGCGCGGCGGAGTCCGGCAGGAGGAACGTGACGAAGTGTCACCTGCGGCCACGACCGCAGCACTCGACGCGTCCGACCTGAGTGGAGCCACCATGCCCGACCCCGTAGCCGAACTGCCCCTGCCGGAAGCAGGGGAGCAGCTCCCGTTCCGCGTGACCTTCGACGAAGCGGCCGGGAAGGTGGTGCTCTGGGCGACGATCGAGAAGCACCGCAGCCAGAGCGTCCGCCGGATCGAGGTGCCCTCCCTCGAAGCCCTCACCGTCGCGGTCGCAGAACACCTGCGGGAGAGCCGGGTTCAGCAGCGTCTCGCAGAGAGCCTGGTGGAAGCCGCCACCAAGCACCTGGGCGCCGACCCTATCCGCATCTACGCCGCCGCGAAGGAGCTGACCGACCCGATGAGCACCATCCCGCTGGGCAAGCTCCTGGCCGGCCTTCCAGCGGAGACGGCGTCGTGACGCGCCGCACGCCCCGGCCGCGCCCCGGAACCCGGCTGCCGGCCGCCCGCACCGTGCAGGACCCGGCACCGGCAACAGCAGCTGTAGTGGCGCGGGTGCAGGGGCCGGCCAGCATGGGCCAGGACCTGGTGCGCACCATCACCCAGGCTGCGGCCGCCGTGCAGTTCGTCGCCGCGACCGGCAGCACCGACGACGTGGACGTCTCGGTGACGGCGTTGACGGCGCTGGTGTGCACCGGCGAGACCGAGGCCGCGGCGATGCAGGCCGCCGCCGACCTCACCCGGGAGATCACCCCTCGGATGCGGGTGGTCTCGCTGGCCTGGGCGACGACGCCCGGCCCGACCGTGGACACCTGGCAGTGGTCGGTGACGATGACCGTGGCCAGCCGCGACCCGGGCACGGGGGAGTACTCCGGCGAGCTCGACCACGCCCCCGCCCAGCAGGCGGCCACGGACCGGTGAACCGCGGCCTCAAATGAGGGCGAGAATTTGAAACCGGGGCGGTGTCCTCGCAGCTCACCGCCTCGCACGTCGCTCCGGTCCACGGTCTGTTGCGGTCGCTCTGGACTGCTGAGGTGTCGACGCTCGACCCTGGAAAGGACGCCGTAGCGTCCCCTGCGAGCGGAGGAGGTCCGGGTGCCGGACAAACGGCCGCGCGGCTACCAGCCGCAGTGGCGCCCGAGGCCCGCGACGGTGGAGCTGCTGGAGGCCGTCGACCGGGTGCTGGCCCGGTTCGCCCGGCAGCTCCCGCTGACGATCCGCCAGGTCTGGTACGCACTGGTCTCCGACGGCGTGCTGCCCAAGGAGGAGCGCGCCTACAAGCGGCTGGTGGAAGTCCTGGGCATGGCGCGCCGCTCCGGGCGGATCGCCTGGGAGGCGGTCCGCGACGACACCCAGGTCGAGGTGGAGCCCGCCGCGTTCGCGGGACCGCAGGAGTTCGGCCGGGCGCTGCTGGCCGCCGCCGACGACTACCGGCTGGACCGGCAGGCCGGGCAGAGCGTGCGGCTGGAGGTGTGGTCGGAGACCGCTGGGATGGTCCCGCAGCTGGCCGTCGTCGCCGACCCCTTCGGCGTTCCCGTCTACAGCGGCAGCGGCTTCAACGGGCTCCCGGCCAAGCGCGCCGCCGCCCTGCGCGCGGCAGCCGGCCGCCACCGCGATGTGCGCATCTTCGTCGTCTCCGACTGGGACCCCAGCGGCCTGCACCTGTACTCCGCGCTCGCCGAGGACGTCACCGCCTTCGCCGCCGTCGACGCCCCCGGCACCCGCATCGCCTTCGAGCGCCTGGCCGTCACCGAGCAGCAGATCGCCGACCACCAGCTGCCCACCGCCGCCCCCAAGACCACCGACAACCGGGCCTTCCCCGGCACCTCCACCACCCAGGCCGAGGCCCTGCCCCCGGACGTCCTGGCCGCCGTGCTGCGCACCGCGATCGAGGCCCACCGCGACCCTGACGTCCTGGCCGCCGTCCTGGAACGCGAGGCGCAGCAGCGCACCGCGATCCTGCGGCGGCTGCGCGCCCTGGACGACGCCGACAGCGGGGGAGAGCAACCCGAATGAGGCGGCGTCGCCGCGCCGAGGTGTCAGCACCATCCGCTATGTTCGATTCGTGTTCGAATACGCTTCCTCTCGGTTCCTCCTCCGCTCCGTCCCCGCCCAGGCCCCGGCGCCGGACGGCGATCTGCTCCTGCGCCCGGCCTCCGCGCCGCCGGCGGACGCGGTCTGGTCACGGGTGCCGCGCACCATGGAGGCCGCGACCCGCAGCGGCTGGAGGACGGTGCGGGTGCTCGCCTGGACCTGGAACCGGACCGGGCCGGTGCAGTGGCGGTGCGCCGTCGACCAGGGCGACGGCTCGTTGGACTGGCGCGCCTACGACGTCCGACTGATCCGGCACCCGGCCTGAACAGCGGCGGCCCGGCTCAGGGAAGCAGTCGCAGCAGCGCCGCCGTCTGCGCCAGCAACACCTCGGCCTCGGTGCGGGTGTAAGTGTGGTCCTTGGTGCCGAGGTGGTTGTGCAGCGCGCCGCCGGCCTGGTGCTCCAGCGCGGACCGGATCTTGGACCACCGCTCCTCCGCCGTCTGCAGGTCGATGGCCTTGTTGCCGGGCCACGCCCACCCGCTGGCGGTGCGGACCTCCTCCAGCGCCTTGCGGATCTTCAAGATTGCGCCCTCGGGGTCGTTGGCGTCCAGGCGGCGCTGCGCCTCGCGCAAGTGGTCGGAGGCGACCTGCTGGGGGCCGTCGCCGGTGGGGAAGGGGATCGTCATCTCCACCCCGAGCGAGCGGCCGAGGTTCTGCAGCTGCTGACGCCAACGGCTCTCGGCAACGGTGACGTACTCGGTGACCTCGTTGGCCCCGGGATACCCGGGCGCCCCCTGCCCGTCAGGGGTCTGGGGCAGGAAGCCGCGGACGTCGATCTCCAGGTGCAGGTCACCGGTGCGCTGCGCCTCCAGCGCGAGCAGCTGCGCGCCGGTGAGCAGGAACCGCAGGGCGGGCCGGTCGAAGCCGCCGTTGCTGAACGCCAGGGTCACCCGGGCGGAGCCGAGGAACGCCCGGTTACTGGTCTGCTGGTGGACCATCAGGTCGGCCTCCACCATCAGCAGCCGGCCGCCGGGGCTGCCCTCGGGAGCGCTGACCGCGAGAGGGACCTCCAGCCAGTGCGTGCCCAGGCCCTTGTGGATCGACAGGTTCTCCTGCCGGACGTCGACCACGTACTTGCCTGCGGTCTCGAAGCGCAGCTCGTTCACGTCGCCCCCTTCTTCGTCGGTGCGGAACAGTGGGCTGATTGTCGCGCCCGGTCAGCTGCGGCAGCACCGGAATTCCCCCGCGCCGCCAGCAGCGCCGAAGCGACCCCGTCTTCCGGACCCCGGAACGGGGAGGAGATTTCTCCTCCCCGTCTTCCGAGGGGTGGGAGGTGTACCGGCGTGCGGCTGTCGGTGGTCGTGGGCGGGGTGAAGCTCGCGCCCTGGTCCCGGTCCTGATGGTGGCGCGGCGTGTGTCCACGTGGATTCCCCGGGGCCCGGGGGAGTGGCAACGGTGGCGGGCATCGTGCGGATCAGGGCACAGCAGAAGGCGCGGGTGCGGTACTGGACCCAGGGCCACGGCGGCTGCACGACGGCCGCTGTGCTGGCCCGCGAACCGGTGTGGGCCGGATCCGGGCTGGCGGCGCTGGGGCTGCGCCCGGGGGGCCGGGTGGAGGCGGAGGAGGCGCAGCGGCTGGTGGAGGGCCGCCACCCGCACACCGGGCAGCTGCTGCGCCCGCTGCGGATGGAGGCCCACCCCCGGGCGAAGCTGGACGGTGCGCTGTTCGCCGCCGCGCTGCGGGCGCGGGCGGCCGAGCAGGGCCTGGAGCCGGAGCAGCTGCTGACCTCCCGGCGCAGCCGTGAGCGGTGGGGGCGACTGGACCGGGCGCTGGCCCACGTCGAGGGCCGGGGCCAGGGCGGCCCGAAGCGGAAGCGGACAGCAGTGGGCGACACCTTCGTGCCGTACGTCGACCTGCGCCGGTTGGCGAAGGACGCCGGGCTGCGCCTGGAGGACGTCTACGACCCGGCCCCGCTGGAGTTCGCCTGGGAGCACCGCGACGAGCAGCAGTCGGTGGCGGTCGGTGCGCTGGCCCTGTTCGCGGCGGTCCCCAAGTCGCTGTCGGCGGCGGCCGCGCTCGCGCCGCCCACGGTGGGGGAGGTGATCGCGCAGGCGGTGCACGAGACCGCGCAGGAGACCGTGGACGCGGCGGAGTGGCTGTGCGGCTACGCCTCGCGGGGCCGGCAGGGCCGGGGTGTGCTGTCGCGGCAGGTCGACGGGCGGGGCCTGGCTGCGATCGTGCTGCCCCACGCCCTGGCCCGCCTGACGAAGGAGGGTGAGCCAGGGGACCCGCACCTGCACCTGCACATCACCTTCCCCACGATCGTCCAGGGCGAGGCCGACGGGAAGTGGGGAGCCTGGGGCTCCGGTGGGCATGAGCTGTTCCGGCACGTCGCCGTGCTGGGCGAGTTCGCCAAGGCGCGGCTGCGCCACCGCCTGGCGACCCGGCTGGGCATGCGGTTCGCGTTCGAGCCGCCGACGGGGGAGTGGGAGGTCGTTGGCATCCCGCTGGCACTGCGGCGGTTGTGGTCCAGCCGACAGGACGAGATATGGGAGCAGGCCGGCCCGCAGGCGAGCGCGGCGGCCCGCCGGGTGGCCTCCGCGAAGTTGTCGCGGCGCGGGCTGCGGGCGATGGAGTGGGAGCCGGTGGTGCTGCTGGAGCGCTGGCACGCCCAGGCCGCCACGGTGGTCGGCGACGTCCCGGCGATGTTCGCCGCCGCCGTCCCCGGAACCACGGGCCAGCCCGCCCCGGCGCCGACGCCGGCCGAGGTGGCGGCCCGGCTGCAGCTGCCGCGCCGCACCGCGAAGCGGGCCAACGGCGCGGAGTACCGCGAGGTCCTGGCCGCCGTCATCAAGGCGTTCCCCGACAACCTGACCAGCCTGCGGCAGGCGTTGGAGATGACGGACCAGGTGCTGGCGACGGCCGGGTTCCAGCGGCTGGACTACACGCCGGGTACCGGCTTCCGTGCGGCCGGGCGCTACCGCGTCCCGCCGGCCCTGGTCGCCGCCTCCCGCACACCCATCGACCGGACCGCTGTGCGGACACCTCGGACCACCACGAAGAACAGGAAGGCGGCGGAGCAGGCGCAGCAGCCCCTCGCCCTGGTCCTGCCCGCCCCGGTGGTGCCGCGCCGCTCTGGTGCGCCGGGCCCGGTTGCCCCGCCCGGTGCTCCGGCCGACCAGCTGCAGCTGGACTTCGCCGTGGACCAGGCCGCCGTGGATCCGGTGGGGGAGCCGTCGGAGCAGCTGCGCTTCGAGGTGCCGGGCGAACCCGAGCCGGACCGGCGCTTCCGGCCGGTGCGCGACGCGGACCTGCCCGCGGCCCTGGCCGCCGCTGAGGCCGAGCTCGCCCACGCCCTGGCAGAGGCCGCCGCCCACCCGCTGGCCGCCGCCGACGTGCTGACCGCCGCCACCGCCGGGCAGGGCGCGCTGGCGGTGGCGCTGAGGCTGCGTCGGCAGCGGTTGGAGAAGGCGGCGGTCCTCGGCCGCGCGCACACCCTGATGCTGGACCAGGCCGCCGCCGACCGCACCGAGGCCCGGGAGGACCGGCGCCGGGCAGCGCGGCTGCGGGACCTCGCGCAGGAGAAGACCCGGAACCGGTTCGGCCGGGAGAAGAAGGGCTTCACCACCGCCCAGCGCACCGAAGCCCTGGACCTGGCCAGCACCCTGGAGACGGACGGGCGCGCCCGGGTGCGGATGAGCCGCGACGACGCCCGCACCCTGGCCGACCGGCTGACCGCGCACGCCAAGGACCTGGAGGACGCGGCCACCGAGACCGAGCTGCGGGCCGCGAATCTCCACGAGACCGCTGCCGAGCAGGCGAAGCCGCAGACCGTGGAGCGCGCCGTCCTCGAGGACGACTGGCCGCCGGACGACAAGGCCGCCGAAGAGCAGGACGAGATCGCGGCCGACGTCGCCGCCGCCGAACGGGCCGCCCGCGAGCAGCAGGAGCTGGACCAGGCAGCGGTGGAGGCGGCGCGCGACGCGGTGGCCGGGCTGCGCGCGGAGCAGCAGCGCCGCGCGCACCTGACCGTGAACGAGCGCGCCACTGAGGAGCGGCTGCGCTACTACGACGCGCAGATCGCCGCCCGCGCGGCCCAGAGCGCGCACCCGGGCCGCCCAGCCGCGCGCGCACCGCACTCCGCACCCCAGCAGTCTCCGGGCCAGAGCACCGGCGGTGCGAGGGTGAAGCGGTGAGCGCACCGCACCGGTGCGCACCCAGACGCGCTCGGTGCGCACCGGCACCTCACCCGGCGCACCTGGTGCGCGCACCAGCCGCACCACCCTGCGCACCGCACCGGTGCGCAGCGCTGACCTGCGGGTGCGCCCGCACCACGGCCGAGCGCACCGACCCCATGGCTGCTGCGTACCACCGTGCGCACCGTGCCGGGACCGCGCCGAAGGTGTCCGCACCGCACCGCCCACCGCGCGGTGCGCACCGCACCAGGTGCCCGACGGTGCGCCGCGCGCACCGCACCGCGCGCCGCGCCTGGGCATGGTGCGCGCAGGCGCGCTCGTTGCGGACCGTCGCGCGCGGGCGGCGCACCGCGCGGGAGCGCCCCCATTCCGACGCGCGCTGATGAATGGATTCGGCGCGCGTGGATACCCTTCGCGGTATGGATCAGGTGGAGGCAGACGCGCAGGCCGGGACACAGCTGTGTGAGGAGTGCGGCGAGCCGGTCCCGCAGCCGGAGCCCGGCGCCGCGCAGGGCCGGCCCCGGAAGTACTGCGGCCGCGGTTGCCAGAGCAAGGTCTACCGCCGCAACAAGGCGCGGAAGCTGGAACGGCAGCTCGCCGACGCCGTCCAGGCGGCGCGCGTCGAAAGCGGATCCGCCGACCCGGGCCAGCAAGAGGACCTCGCCGCGAACACCGACGACGGCCAGGCCGACGACGCCGACCCCGACGCCGATCTGGACGACGACCCCGACTACGAGGCGATGGCAGACGCGACGCCCCGGGAGCTCGTGCAGTGGCACGCCGACCAGATCGCCAAGCACGCCCGGCACTTCCTGCGGAACCTCGAAGACGGCTACGACCCGGACCAGGACCGGGTGCTGCGCCACCTGCACTTCTACTCCGCGGTCCACGTCTCCAAGATGTTCGCCAACGCCCGCAAGGCCCGCAACGAGCTGCGCGAACCGCGCCCGGAGGGCTCGATCGCCCCGTGGGCGGAAGGACGGGAGGAGTTCTTCCAGATGGTCGCCTGGAAGGACCCGGCGGCGCTGCCGGTCGTCAGCCTCGCGCAGGCGGGGGCCGCGATGATCGCCGCCGACGACGACGGCGGGGAGGAGCCGCCGTCGGCCGATCCCGTCGCACGGCTGGGCTACCCGCCGCTGATCCTGCCGATGGAGGAGACCGATCAGCGCTGGGCGGACTGGACGATCGCCGGTTGGCGCGAGGACCGGGACAACGTTCTGGTGCGCCACCGCAACCTGACAGCGGGGTGGGTGCAGCGGGTCGGCACCCGGTGGGTCGCCGTCGCCGACCGCCGCTACCTGCGCGAGGGCCTGGGCGGCTTCTCCAACAAACTCCGCTGGTTCGACACCGCCCTGGACGCCGCCGATGCCGTCGCCATGTGGCACCAGGAGCAGTGGGAGGAGACCGACCCCGTCCCGACCCTCTACCTGCGCTGACCGGCGTCCGGGACGTCCCCGGGCTGCGTGCGCTCCTGGCTCTCGCGTCGCAGCCCGGCCAGCATCGCCGCCTGGTCCGCGCTCAGCTCCGGATCCGGCAGCGCGGCGCGGTCCAGCGGGGCCCGGCTCAGCTCCCGCAGCCCCGGCAGCGTCACCACCCGCCAGTACGCCAGGAAGCCGGCGGCCGCGGCCTGGTAGCTCACCACCGCGCTCCCGGCCCCCGGGGCGCTGTGCTGCTCCATCAGCGCCAGCAGCTGGTCCGCGAACACCGCCGTACCCTCCACGGTGTCCACACCGTCCAGGGCGATGACCACCGACCTCCGGCCCGCCGACTCCCGGCCCGCCGCCGGAGCCGCCAGGATCACCCCGCCCGCAGACCGCTGTCATCCCGCTCCCGGCGCCGCGAGACGCGTGCGAGGTGTCGTCACGAAACCCGTCGTATCCAGCCCACCCCTGGTCTCGTTGACTCCGGTGGAGACCCATCCCCCATGGTCGACTCCCCGGGGCTGCGCACCGACTGCGGCGCGCAGCCCCGGTCCCGCGCCCCCGGAACACACCCCTGCGCTCTGGCCGCCGGCCTCATCCCGCGCCACGCTGGACAGCGTGGTCGACCCCACCGGCAGCAACACAGCGCAGGCCGGAGACGGGCAAGCAGCACAGCAGCAGCAACCGCCCGGCGCTGGCAGCACCCAGGCGCTGCTGCACCGGTTGCTCGCCGCACAGCAGCCTGCTGCTCCCGGCGCCGTCGCCCACCCGGCCCGGCCCGGCCGCTGCTACGTTGTCGGACAGCACCGCAGCGCAGCAGCAACGCACGCCAGCGGTTGCCCTGCTGCCGCAGTGACATGGACCGACATGGTCCACTGACATGACTGACATGATCAACTGACATGCAGCCGTCCATGTCGGCCCTGACCAGCACGGATGAGCCGCACATACCCCTCGGCCCGTTTTCCATGTCGGCCATGTCAGCGTGCCCGGGAAAGCCCTGGTTTCGACGCCATCGACGGAGCAACCGCTGAGCGGGGCGCTCCGCTGCTGCTGCTCCCCGGGCACAGACGTCGCGGTTGCTGCTCGCCGTGCAGCAGCAATGCCTGGCTGGTGAAACCGGACGAGCAACCGTTGCTGCTGAGCAACCGAGAAACCGTTGCTGTCGAGCAGCATGGCAGCAGAGAAACCGTTGCTGTCGAGCAGCAGAGAAACCGGCCGTAGCAGCAGCTGCTCCAGGGGCGGGTTACTCGTCCTGCTGCAGGGCGCGGTGGCCGGCCTCGGTGAGGGTGACGGTCCACTGGCGGCCGCGGCGGTCGGGCTCGCCGGACTCGTCCAGGTCGACCAGGCCCGCCGCGGCGAGGGGCTTGATCGTGGCCAGGTGCAGCCCCTCGGTGCCGCGCCCGGCGGGCAGCCCCTGGTCCTGGAGGCGGCGCAGCAGGCCGAGGGCGTCCCACTGGCGTTCGTTCGTCGGGAGCTGCTGGTCAGCGTTCTCGGGCACGGCACCGCATCCTACGAGCGGGCACCGACAAGGCGAACAGCCGTTCCGGCTGTGCACGGCGCGGGTACGATCAAGGGGGCCCGGCAGCGTGTGTGCGTCGAAAGCCGCGGGCCCGGTTCGGCGGTGAGGCCCCCGCCGCGTCCCCTGCCGGATTCCCTACCGCGCCCCCTACCGTGGACTTTTCCGCGCAGCGGCGTATCTTTGCAGCTCAGACCCGATGGACAAGGGTCACCGGGGCTGCCGACAACCCTCTTTCGCCCTTCCCGCTGGTGTTGTGAGGAGAGCAGGGGAGCGGGGCGGGCGGCGTCGGGTTCGTTCCGGCGTCGGTGCGTGGGGCGTAGGTCGTGGCGGGGGCGGCGGGGCGGAGCTGGACAGGGCGGTTGCGGCAGGCCGGTGGGAGCAGGGTGTCGTCGGAGCGGAGCAAGAGCGGCGGCAGGGAAGAGCGAAGAGCAGCAGAGCGGGGGCGGGTAGGACGGTCGGCCGGTGGTGGGCAGCGTGGTGTCGGTCGGGTGCGGTAGGCAGGGCTGGGTCGGCGGGCGCGGGTGACCGGCTGACGCAGAGAGCGCGAGAACGGCGACGGGGAGGCACAGGGCATGGCACAGGCAGGCGACGGGGCGGAGCCGGGCGGAGCGGACCAGGGCAGCGGTGACGGGGCCGTACAGGGCGATCCAGGGGCGTCCGGGGGCGGGAAGAAGGCGTGGGCGGCGTCGAGCCAGTGGCCGGGCAAGTCGACCGGGCCGATCCGGGCGGACGTCCTGGAGGTGCTGGGCGTGTTGAAGGTCGCCACCCCGCTGCAGATCCAGAAGATCACCCGCCCCACCGCCAGCAGCGACCGCTACATCCGGGCGGTCCTGGGCGACCTGGAGCGCCACCAGCTGGTGGTGTGCGAGGGCCGCGCCGTCGACAAGAAGCGCAAGCCGCAGAAGAAGGCCGCCACCGGCTCCACCGGCGCCAAGGCCCCGGAGGAGGCGAAGCCCGGCGACGTCGACGCGGCCAACCACGGGCGTGGGCTGTGGCTGCTGCGCGGCAAGGCCGGCCTGCAGGCCGCCAGTGCGGTGCTGGAGGATACCCGCGAGATGGGCGGCACCGCTGCGGGCTCGGGTAAGTCCGGCGGCGGCCACGCCCTGGCGGTCAACGAGAGCATCATCAGCTTCATCAACGGCGGCACCATCCCCGGCAGCCCCGGCGGAATCAGCGTGATCGGGAGCTGGTCCACCGAACCGGCCCACCCCCTGGGCGGCAACCGCAAGGTCATCCCCGACGGCGTGCTGCGCGCCCCGGTCCGAGACGTCTCGGTCCTGATGCTGGAGGTGGACCGCAACAACGAGGGCACCCACCAGCTCGTCACCAAGTGCGCGAACTACCGCGAGCTGTACCGGAGGATGGTCCGCAACGACCACCCCGCCGCCGGCACGGGCGACATCCCCAAGACGGTGCCGATGTGGAAGCAGATGTACCCGGGCCACCGCCGCGAGGGCTACCCGCCGCTGGCCCTGGTCTTCACCGGCCGCGCCACCCGCCCCGTCTCCGAGCAGGCGCTGCGCAACCGCCTCGCCGCCATCGGCGAGGCCACCCGCGAGTACTGGGAGCCGGTCCGCACCAGCGAGCGCTACCACTCCCGCGACAGCTGGCTGGACTACACCGACGCCATCCCCATCGTCGCCACCACCCTGGCCCTGCTCCAGCAGCACGGACCCCTCGGCCCGGTCTGGACCCGCTACGGCCGCGAGGAAGACGGCCTCCAGCCGCTGACGCAGGCCATCCTCAACCGCGACACCCGCAGCATGTACGACGCGCGCCGAAAGGCCGAGCGCGACCGAGCTGCGGAGGAGCAGCGCCTCCGGGACGAGGACCGCCGCTGCCCCACCTGCGGCAAGCTTCCCGACGACGTGAAGTACGGCACCTCCCACCAGCCCGGCGAGGAATGCGACCGCTGCTCCCACGAGCGCGAGGAACGCGAGCGGAAGCAGCGCGGCTGGGACGGCTGGGGCGAGGACCCGGCCGTGACTCAGGCCCGCGCCGCGCAGCAGGCCGAGGAAGCAGCCCGGCTGGAGGCGGAGGCGGCCGAGTTCCAGCGCCAGCAGGAAGAGGACTCCCTGCGTGGCCTGGCCCGCGCCCTGTTCCGACGCGCGCCGAAAAGCTGACCCATGGCGGCCGTCCCCGGACCTCGACCTGGTGACCGGGGACGGCCACCGACCAGCCTGCCAGCGCATTGGACGGGCCGGACCGCGATCCGCGATCGTGTGCAGCATGACTGACCAGACACACGAAGACTGGGTGACTCCGGCCCGCCTCGCCGCCCTCACTGCCGTGCAGGCGTGCCTTGCCGGACAGAACCCGATCATGGCTCTTCCCGAAGCGCTGGAGCCGGTGTGGAGCCGCTTTCCCGGCCGGGAGATGGCCACGACCCAGGAAGCCGCGGCCATCATGACCATGCTCGCAGTGTCGGCATTCAGGGACCTCGGGCCGGAGCGGACTGAGGAACTGGTCAGCAAGATGCAGGACTTCCTGATGGGAACCGTTACGGGCCCGCTCACCCCCGAGCAGCAGCGCCAGCTGGAAGAGAACGAGCGCAACTTCCAGGAGAGGCTGCGCCAGCAGCAGGAAGACGGCCAGGAGTAGCCACCCGCCGGGCTCTGGACGGCGCACCACCTCACAGACGGACAGCCGATGACCGACGCCACCAAGCCCGAGACAGACCAGCTCCGCGATCTCCACGAAGAGGCGTTCGCCGCCGTCGCCCAGGCCGTGGCCCACGGCGAGCAGATGGACTCTGCGCGCCTGGCCGCGCTGCTGCTCGCCGTCGGCAGGGTCAACGGCCCGGCCCTGCTCTTCGACGCCTGGTTCGGCGACGTCATCGAGGCCGCCACCCTGGCCGCGCACATCGGCAAGGTGTGGAGCATGGCCGAGTACCCGGACGCCGCCCTGCCCCCGCAGCGCCTGGCGGACGATGTTCACCGCCGCCGGCTACACCGCCGACGGCCGCCCCGCCCCGCACCCCACCAGCCCGGTGGAGCTGTGGCGCGGCAGCGTCCCCGCGCGGCGCGCCGACTGGTCCTGGACCGCCCGCCGCACCGTGGCCGAGGGCTACGCCACCGGCACCGGCGCCCACCGCCCCACCACCGGCCGCCTCTACCGCACCCTCGCCCCGGCCTCCGCGCTGCTGGCCTACAACAGCAACCGGGACGAGGACGAGTACGTGATCGACACCCGGGGCCTGGAGATCACCGAAGTCCCCGTGAGCCCCGCCACCGCGTAGTACGCTCAGCCCGCAGGACGAGCACGGCAGGGCCCCACTTCCTGGGGCCAGTAGCCCGCCCCCGCCCCCTGGCTGACGTAACGTCAGATTCCTGCGGGTGTAACAGCAGGGTGTAACGGCGGGCTCCCGAAACCGGTGTGACACCCCTGACCTGCACCGGAACCCCCGGGAGCGGCCCCCGTCCGCGCGTTACACCCAAGATCCAAAAGCCGGGGTCAGCGGCTCCCGCCGCCCTTCCCCTCGTGCAGGGCCAGGTGGCGACGGGCGGCCAGCACCTGCTCCAGCCGCTTCCGCAGGGTCGCCTGGACGTCCTCGCAGCCAGCGATCCAGCCGCGGTCGAAGTCCTCGCACTGGCCGTCCGGCCCACCCCACAGCGACGTCTTCGTCAACTCCGCCACGAAGTCCAGCAGCACCGCCTCCAGGTGCGCCACCTCCGCCGCCGGCTGCTCCACTCCGGCCTGCGCGAGCCAGCCCACGACCTGCCCGCGCTGGCCGTCCAGCCCGAAGTTGAACCGCTCGGAGTACAGCTCCCCGGTCACCGGATCAGCCACGACCACCCACCTCCCCCTCGCCCTGGTCCTCGACGCCCTGGGCGCCCTGCTCGGCCTGACGCTGCCGCCAGTAGGTGATGGCCGCCAGCGCGCTCGCCGTCTGCCCGCGCTGCTCGTAGGCCCGGTCCGCGCACTCCACCAGGTACCCGGCGATCCGCTGCGCCCCGTCCGTCCACGCGTCCCGGTACGCCTCCCCTCGGTCACTGGGGCCGTAGGCCATCTCCACCGCGATGCACTGCACCCCCGCCAGGACGCCGGCCTCCACCGAGCACAGCAGCTCGTCCACCAGCTCCACGCTCAGCCCGGCCCGGGTCAGCACCTCCACAATCCGCAGCTGCGCATCGCTCTGGTGATGCTGGTACTGCCCGATCCGGTGCACCGGGTCCTCGCTGCGCTCCAGCGCCCCCACCCCCGGCCTCACCACGTCACCCCCAGCGCAGCCAGCTGCGCCAGCTGTTCCGCAGTGAGCTTGTCCCGGCGGCTCTTCGTGTTGCTCAGCCACACACCCAGCCGGACCTTGGCCCCGGCCTCCGGGCCGTCCATGACCTCTTCCTCGTGGCTCCTGGGGACCACCACGGAGCCGGTGCGGGCCTGGTACTGGGCGAGTGCCGCCAGACCCCGCGTGAAGGCCGTAGAGCGGCCTCCAGCGGCCTTCTTGGCGGGCTTCTTGGCCTCCTCCGGGGCGGGCGGGAACGGGACGACGCCCAGGGCCTCCAGACGCTCGCGCTGAGCGGGCATCAGGCCGTTCCAGACGATGTGCTGACGCTGCCGGTCCAGCCACTTCCCCACGTCGTGCCCGTGGATGGTCACCCCCGGCTCCAGGTCCGCCAGGTCCGCCCCCAGCTCGGTGACGAGCTCACGGACCCCGGCGTAGTGCCGCTGCCAGTCCAACGGCCAGTCCGGGTTCCAGTCCGGGTCGATCTCCACCAGCGCGGCCTCCCGCTCCGGGTGGCCGGCCAGAGCACCCGGCCTGCGCATGTTCGACAGGAACTGACCCACGGGCTTGTCCAGCGCCGTGGCCGAGCGCGGGGCCGCCAGCGTCCGGTGGTCGGCGAAGTACACCTTCACCGCCGCCAGCTGCTCCTCGAACGCGAAGTCGTTGGCGTCCCAGATCATCCCCAGGCCGTCCAGGTCCTTGACCCGCTTACCGCTCAACTGGCTCGCGGCGTAGCTCTTGCGCTGCTCGCTGATCCACTGCCCCAGCGGATAAGAGCTGTCGCCCTCCCGGTGCCCGTACGGCACCCGGAGGTGGCCCTCCCGAGCGAGGAACTTCTGCGCGGCGGCGTACCCGTACATCCAGTCGAGCCGCTCAGTGTCGATCACGTTGAAGGAAACCCACTGCGCGACCGACACCGGGTCACGCGGGACCGAGAAACGAAGGAACAACCGCTTTTCCTGCTCGCCCTCCTTCGGCTCCTCACCGATATCGTGAGACGGGTCCACGCTGTTCTTCTGCTCCTCCTGCGGGATCGCCAGGAGTTCCACCGCCTGCTCATCATGAGCCCGAAGCGCGGTCAGCACATTCACCAACGGCCGGTACGACCCGGACGTGAACATGTGCTCAGGCAATTCACCCGGACCCAGAAAGACCGGCACGATCAGCGACGCGAGCTTGCCCTGTCCGGGCTGCTGACGCAGCGCCCGCCCGATCGCCTGGACGATGTCGTGGGGCGCGCCTTTTGGATCTAGGAGGGCCACTGAGTCCACCGCCCGGATGTCGACACCCTCACCGAGAACCCTGCAGTTCGACAAGATCGCCCGCCGCGCGCTGCGCCCGAACTCCGCCAGCACCCGCCGCCGGCGCTCCGGGGCGTGGTCCCCCATCAGCCAGTCCGCCCAGATCTTCGACGGGTACTTGTCCGGGTCCGCCTGGTGCAGCTTCTTCGCCACGGCGGGCAGGCCCACAGAGTAAGCCTGCGCCTCGACCGTGCGGTGGTGGAACGTGATGCACGTCTGGAGCTGATGGTCGGCCATCGTCCGCAGCAGCGCCGCGTGCAGGGCGCCCATCCGCTGCCCGCGGATCTCCTCCTGGCGCCGCTCGGGGCTCATCAGCTTCTCCGGAGTGACCACTGGGTCCTCCAGCTCCACCACGATGATCTGGTAGCGCGCCAGCAAACCCCTGGCCACCGCGTCCGCGAGCGTTAGCCTCCACACGACGGGGCCGAAGATCGCCTCATCATCCATGGAGGCCGCCATCTCCTCCGGCAGCCGCTCCCGCCGGTACTCGGCCTCGCGGACCTCCCACTCCCGCAGGGGGCGTTCCTTCCAGATCCGGGGCGTCGCCGTCAGGTAGAGGCGGCGCGCGGACGGGATGATCCCCTGGGCGTGGATCTCCGCCCACGCCTTCCCCATGCTCCCGGACGTGCGGTGGGCCTCGTCCACACAGGCAAGGTCCAGCGGGTCCATGCGCACCCCGTAGACGCCCTCGAACGCCTCCGCCAGCACCCCCAGCGAGCTGTAGGTGGCGAAGATGAGGACCTGGCCCTGGCCGTGCCACAGCGCCAGCTGAGGCGGGCTGGTGGTGCACCGCACCCCCAGCGCGTGCAGCTCGGTGTCGTCGTCCAGCGAGCACACCGCCACCGCCGGCCCCGTGTGTCCGACCTCCCGCCACGCCTTCGCGGTCTGCGCCAGCAGGTCCAGCGTCGGCACCAGGACCAGCACCCGCCCGCGCGGCACCAGGCGCTTCGCGGAGGCCGCAGCGATGACCGTCTTTCCCGTCCCGCAGGCCGCGTGCACCTGCGCCCGCAATCCGTTCGGCGGGATGCGCCTGCCCGGCGGGATATCCAATCCACGGACGATGGCGTCCACCGCCTCGACCTGGTGATCGCGGAGCTTGACCGGCATATCGGCATTCCCTTCTCGGTGTCACCACAGTGGAATCCACGGCACGAGTCGATCAGCCGGGGTGTCCAGGGGGAGGGGTGCGCTTGCAATCCTAAGTTTACACAGTGCATCATTCACGTGAATCAACAACCTAGGAACTTCCCTCTAGCGGATAATGCTACACCGAAACCCTGTCAGATCGGGGCCTGATGCGGTAGTCTGGTGCCCTGTCAGAAACGGTTTCCCGGGGCACGCGAGAGGACGGAGCGCCAGCGGAGTCCGGGAAGCGAAGCGCGAGGCCGGCCACACTCCACCAGAACTGATGAGTCGTCAGAAACGGGGTACTAGCTGGGAACCCCTGAACTTACACAGTCCCCGCGATGATGCACCCCCATCCCTCCCAGTCGCGTAGTTCGGATTCCCGCTTGCGGAATCCGGGTGGGTCGCGCTTGCGCGAACCACCCCACGCCTCCGCTTGCGGAGGCGCATTCCGGCGCTTGCGCCGGAATGGCCGTGCCGCTTGCGGCACGGCTCGCGCTCGTGCCCGGCTTGCCGGGCACTTACCCGCTCCGCGGG
>Ga0302314_10002960_pt1 | contig 31469 bp, 30 predicted proteins | sample III_Palsa_N2_3_FD_200533 | JGI IMG/M metagenome (GOLD analysis project Ga0302314, IMG submission 200533) | Peat permafrost microbial communities from Stordalen Mire near Abisko, Sweden - III_Palsa_N2_3 | ecosystem: Environmental > Terrestrial > Soil > Palsa > Peat permafrost | place: Sweden... | reverse complement strand
TCCCCAGCTGCGCGGGCCAGGGCGGCGGCGTCCAGAGTCTCGAGATGAATGGTCGCCAGGCGCGGCCGGGAGTCCTTCTTGGCCGAGCGGCGGTAGGCGGGGTCGTAGTGGATCTCGATGAGTTCGGCCGCCAGCTCGGGCCACGCCGCGTCGCTCGCCAGCTTTCTCCAGGCCTCCAGACGCTTGCGGCCCGGGCGGTCGGGCAGGCGGCCGAGCGCCTCGATTACGCGGCGGGGGTCGGCGACGATGTCGGCGTAGGCCGAGGCCAGGTAGCGCGCCCGGGCCTCCGTCGGGGCGACGACCTCGATGCGCGGCGCGGCGGCCATGGCGCTCCACACTGCTGGCGGCAGGATCAGCTCGCCGATCTTGCTCGACTCCGCCTCGACCACCACCGGCCGGGCGGGATCCAGCCCCTCGAGGGCCGCGAGCAGGCGGCTCTCGAATAGCTTCTGGGTGGGCTGGGGGTGATCGGGCAAGGCGCCGAACAGCGACCCGCGGTGGGCGGCGAGACCCTCCAGGTCGAGGGTCTGGACGCCAAGAGCGGCGAGCCGTTGCAGGATCTCGGTCTTGCCCGTGCCCGTACAGCCTTCGAGCAACGCCAGGCGGCCCACCGGCGCCTCGCCATAGAGCCGCGCCGACACCCGCCGGCGATAGGTGCGGTAGCCACCGGCGAGCACGCTGGTGCGCCAGCCAACCTGGCTGAGGATCACCGCCATGGCGTTGGAGCGCATGCCGCCGCGCCAGCAGTAGACGAGCGGCTGCAGGGCCGGCGGCCAGTCGGCCATGATCGTCTCCAGGTGGCGGGCGACGTTGCGGGCGACGAGCGCGGCGCCGAGCCGCCGCGCCTTGAAGCGCGACTCCTGCACATAGATCTTGCCGATCTCGGCCCGCTCAGTGTCGCCCAGCACCGGCAGGTTGATCGCGCCGGGAATATGGTCGATCGCGAACTCGGCCGGACTGCGGGCGTCGACGATCACGTCGAAGGCGGCGAGACTCGCCGGCTCGGCGTCAGCAACGGTCGTCACGCCGGCCATGCGGACTTCCCACGTCGATTGCGCTATCCCAGACCACAAGGACTACGCCATGGACGCCGCCGACGCCAAACCGCCCCGCCTGACCTCGCTCGCCCATGGCGGCGGCTGCGGCTGCAAGATTGCGCCGAAGGTGCTGCAGGAGATCCTCGCCAAGACCCCGGCTGCGGCGATTTTCCCCGACCTGTTGGTAGGGACCGAGACGTCCGACGATGCGGCCGTCTGGCGACTGAACGATGACCAGGCGATCGTGGCGACCACGGACTTCTTCATGCCCGTGGTCGACGACCCCACCGACTTCGGGCGGATCGCCGCGACCAACGCGCTCTCCGACATCTACGCCATGGGTGCGACGCCGCTATTCGCGCTCGCCATCGTCGGTATGCCCGTGGGTGTTCTGCCGCCCGAGACCATCGGCGCGATTCTGGCCGGTGGGGCGAGCGTCTGCGCCGAGGCCGGGATCCCGGTGGCCGGCGGCCACTCGATCGACAGCATCGAGCCGATCTACGGCCTCGTCGCCCTTGGTGTCGTGCGGCCGGACCGGGTGATGACCAACCGGACGGGCCGGCCTGGCGATGCGCTCGTCCTCGGCAAGGGACTCGGCGTCGGCGTCCTGAGCGCCGCTTTCAAGCAGGAGAAGCTGGGTGCGGCGGGCTACGCCGCCCTGATCGCCTCGACCACCCAGCTCAACAGGGTCGGACCGGAGCTGGCGGCGCTACCCGCTGTCCATGCGATGACCGATGTCACCGGCTTCGGCCTGCTCGGTCACGCCGTTGAGATGGCGCGCGGCGCGGGCCTGACCATCGAGATCGATCCGGACGCGGCTATCTTGCTTCCGGGCGTAGAGGACTTGGCGAAAGCCGGCGTGCGGACCGGCGCGAGCGGCCGCAACTGGGCCAGCTATGGCGCCGATGTCTTAGGCGCCGACGGCCTGCCGGACTGGAGGCGCGACCTGCTCTGCGATCCCCAGACCAGTGGCGGCCTGCTGATCGCCGTCGACCCGGGCGGGGTCTCCGAAGTCGTGGATCTCTTCCGCGCTCATGGCTTCGCGCAGGCGGTGGTGGTTGGGCGTCTGAAATCCGGGCCGGCGCGGATCGAACTTCGCCAGGCCGCCGGGCGCCTGTAAGCTCGGCCGCGGGAGCTGTTCATGGCGCCGCCACCGCAAGACCAACCGACCTGGACGCGGCCGACCCGGCGCGCCTCGGCCGTTTTCGCCGCCAAGGTTTGGATCCTGCGCGCCCGCCGCGGCTTGCGCGACCTGGCCGACGGTCCGCTTCGCCTGATGAAGGCCGAGCCGATCGAGGGGGCGCAAACGGTGGCGGAAAGCACGACTGCTCTCTGGTCCGACCTCGATCCTGCCGAGCGCGCCGCCCAGCTCGGCAAGGTCCAGAACCTGCGGCTCGCCTGCCGCGCTCTGGACGGTCTGGTCCTGCCGGCCGGGAGCGAGTTCAGCTTCTGGCGCCAGGTAGGGCCGCCTTCGCGCTTTCGCGGCTATGTATGCGGCCGCATGCTGCAGCAGGGCTGCATGGTTTCGGCCGTCGGCGGCGGACTCTGCCAGCTCTCCAATTCACTCTACGAGGTCGCTTTGCAAGGCGGCTGCGAGATCCTCGAACGACACGCCCACTCCCGCGTCGTGCCCGGCTCAGCCGCGGCGGCCGGCCGCGACGCCACGGTGGCCTGGAACTATGTCGACCTGCGGTTCCGCCCACGCCAGGACCTGCGGCTTACTGCCCGGCTGGACGCCGAGCGGCTGATTGTTGAACTGCACGGCCGCGAACTGGTGATGGACGCGGCGCCCGTCCTCGAGCGGGCGCTTTCACAGGTCGCGGCGCGCAGCTGTGCTTCCTGCGACGAGCTCGACTGCTTCCTGCGCGAGGAGGCTCCGGCGCCGGCAGGTCGCAGCCTGTTCCTGGTCGACGAGGCGTGGCCGGAAGTCCAGGATCATGTCCTCGCCAACCGCGGCGCGGACGACGTGCTTGGTCTGCCGCTCGATGGCGCCCGCTGGCGCCTGCCGCGCTACGCCTGGCGGACCGATGGCTTCGCGAGAACGAATGACGCGGCCGCAGAAACGATCGCGAGGGCCTTGGCGCAGCGCCGGGCCGGCCGGCAAGGGCCCAGGCGCCGAACCGCCGAGCTCAATGGCGCCCGGCGCGTCGCTTCCAGACTCGGCCGTCTGCTGACGCCAGATGTGACCGAGGTGGTCGTCGCCCAATCCTATCTGCCGTTTTTGTGGCGGGAGGGCGCGCTGGGCGGTCGGCGGTTCTCGGTGCTGATGAGCCGCCTGCCCATGGTCGAGCTGCAAGCGCGGCTCGACGCCCACGCCGCCGCTCACCCAGAACGGGCCACCCTCGCCGATTTCCGCGCGCCAGCCTGGCTGATCGAGGCTGAAGCCGAGGCCCTTGCGACGGCTGACCAGATCGTGACTCCGCACGCCGACATTGCCGCCATGTTTGGCGCCCGCGCCGAGCGACTCTCCTGGCGCAGGCCGCAAATCGACCGAGCCAGTGTCCACCATCCGCGCCGCATCGTGTTTCCGGGTCCCACCATCGCGCGCAAGGGCGCCCACGTCGTGCGCGCCGCGGCCCTCGCCCTCGACCTGGAAGTCATGCCGCTCGGCGCCGAGCTCGAGGGACCGGCGTTCTGGCGCGGTGTCCGCCTTGCGCCGCCGGGCGACTGGGTCGGCGCCGCCGCCATGGTCCAGCCGGCCATCATCGAGGACCAGCCACGCCGCCTCCTTGCGGCGCTGGAAGCCGGCATGCCAGTCATCGCGACGCGGGCCTGCGGGCTGGCCCCGCAGAACGGCCTGGTCCTCGTGCCGCCAGACAATCCCGACGCCCTGGTGTCGGCGCTGACAGAGGTGATGGCCGGGGAGGGCGCCGCCGAGCCGGCGATGGCGGAGGCGAGTGCGTCTCGCTCGTGAATGCCGCTGCCTCAGTTGGGGGCTCAGAGGTCGACGGGCCGCCCGGACTGTTCCTCTTCCAACGTCACGGCGATATCCGCGTTCGCCGACAGGCGAACCTTGTCCCTTTCCACGCCGGCCACGAAGCCCAGTTCGATGTAATGACTATGGTCGGCGTGTGCGCCGTGGCTGTCGCGCTTCTCGAGCCGGATGCGGCCTCCGTCGACCTCATCGACGACGCCGACGTGGACGCCGTCCGCGCCGATCACTTCCATGCCTTGTTTGATGTCGGCGCTCATTGTCGGCTCCTTCGGTGAAGACAGATGGAAGACAGGATGACATCCGACGCAGCAGCTTAGGCGTCGCGCCCGACGTCATCGCGGAGCTGCGCCAGAATGCGCCGCACCCCGTGAAGTTGATCGAGCAGATGCAGAATGACATCGATCCCCTCGTCGTTCACCCCCAGATCCCCTTTCAGGTCCAGGATCAGCCGCGCCCGCGCCACCTCCCGGTCGGAGAAGTTGGCGGTCTCGTCGGGGATCAGCCAGCGCTGCTCCAGCCAGACTTCCAGCGTTTCGGTGACGACGCCGGACCTTGCCAGGAATTCTTGCCGGGTCATGACGCAACCCCTTCGCGCGGGTTGAAGTCCTTGCCCCGGGTCCAACCGGCGACGAAAGCTTCGAGCTCAGGGTCCGGCGGCTTGGGCAGCACCACGCTCAGCCTCACGAACTGATCGCCGTGACCGCCCCCGCGCAGGGGCGCGCCCTTGCCTTTCAGCCGCAGGGTGGTTCCGGTGTTGGAGCCCTTGGGCACCATCATCGTCACCTCACCGGTCGGCGTTGGGACGCGGATCCGCCCGCCCAGCACGGCTTCGGAGAGCGAGATCGGCACGTCGATGGTGAGATCGTCGCCATCCCGCGCAAAGCGAGGGTCGGCAAGCACCTCGACCTCGATCAGGGCGTCGCCGGCCCCGCCGCTGCCGGCCCCTGGCGCGCCCTTGCCTCTCAGGCGCAGGACCTGTCCGTCGACGAGGCCGGGAGGGATCTTCACGTCGAGAATGTCGCCGTCCGGCAGCGTAAGGCGCTTGTCGGCGCCGGCGATCGACTCGGCGAACTCGATCGCCAGGCGATAGTGGAGGTCCTGGCCGCGCCGATTGGCGCGCGCCGAACGGGTGCGGCGGAGAAAATCCGCGAAGACGTCGTCAGTGTCGGCGAAATCGGCAAAGCCGGAGGCCTCGGCGTAGGGGTCGCGTCCGTCCGCTGCGGCGTAGTCGCGATAATAGTGCTGTTGCGGCCGCTCCGCGCCGGTCGCGTCGATCTCTCCGGCGTCGAAGCGCCGCCGCTTTTCCGGATCGCCAAGCAGGTCGTAGGCGCCGGCGAGCTCCTTGAACCTTGCTTCCGCGGACTTGTCGCCTGGGTTCAGATCGGGGTGGAGCTTCTTGGCCAGCTTGCGGAAGGCCGTGCGGATGTCATCGGCGGACGCGGTCGGGGCGACGCCGAGGACCTCGTAGGGATTGCTCACGACCGACCTCGCCAGGATTTGCGGACGCGATCTGAGGCCGGCGCGCGACCGCGTGCAAGAGGGCTCGGCGGCGCGCGAAGCGTGGATACCCTTGGGTCGCTTCGATAAGCTGCGCCGCGGGACCGGTGAGGAGGGCTCCGAGATGACGACCCTGACGCCGGCGCTGATCGCCGCAGCCCTGGGCGCTCACGCAGGCGGGCTGACACTGGCCGCCGCCGTAGACCTCGGTCCGCGGCTAGCGGTGATTGCAACCCAGAAGGGTGGGGAGAGCCACGCCGATAGCGGGCGGATCGTCGTCCGCTACGTCGAGAAGACCGCCGCAGGGTTCCGTCGCTCGGCCGCGCCGGAGGTGAGCGAGAGCCGCGCCAGCTGGGGCGCGGCGCCTGAATGGAAGCTGCGCCGCGATCTCGCTGACGCACCGATGTTGGTCATCAAGGGCGGCGGCGCCTGGCAGGGCCAGACTTGCGCGTGGACGGCGCTCGTCGAGCTCGACATCGACGCTCCACGTGAGGTTGTGGTCGCGCTCACCGAGCATTCGGGCGACACCGGCGATGGCGACTACCAAGCCGAGATCGCGCGTGACGGGATGGGGCTGAAGCTCGTCTACAGCGGCGCGATCAACCGCACCTTCCGCCTGCGCCGGGTCGGCGGCCGACTCGTCTCCGACCCGTCCCTGCCGATGGACTGCTGAACGCGGCTGGATATCCCTGCCGCCCACCCTACATGCCCGACAGGGCCAGGAACTCAGCCACGGAGCGCGCGCGTGATCGATGTCCACTATTGGCCAACGCCGAACGGCAAAAAGGTGACCATCCTGCTCGAGGAGCTGGAAACGCCTTACAACGTCGTGCCGGTCAACATCGGCAAGGGCGACCAATTCGAAGACAGCTTCCTCAAGATCAGTCCCAACAACCGCATGCCGGCCATCGTCGACCACGCCCCCAAGGATGGCGGCGCGCCGGTCAGCGTCTTCGAGAGCGGCGCCATCCTCCTCTACCTCGCGGAGAAGGAGGGCCGCTTCTGGCCGCAGGAAGATGTCCGCGCCAAATACGATGTGGCGCAGTGGGTTATCTGGCAGATGGCCAACCAGGGCCCAAAGTTCGGCGAGCGCGGCCACTTCTCGCGCGTGCCCGAGAGCGAGGGCGACCAGACCTACGCCAAGCGCCGGTTCAACGATGAGGTGCATCGCCTCTACGGGGTGATGAACAATCGCCTCTGCGATCGCCCCTATCTAGCCGGCGAGGCCTACTCCATCGCCGACATTGCCGCCTTTCCGTGGACGGTCAGCTGGCAGCTGCAGGGCATCGACCTCGACGAGTTCAAATACTTCAAGCGCTGGTTCGAGGAGCTCTCGTCTCGGCCGGCCGTGCAGAAGGGTCTGGCGGTGACCGCTGGCCCGCAAATCGATCCCGCGACGCTCAGCCCCGAAGAGCAGGCGCGCATCCGCAAACTGCTTTACAACCAGCGGGCGCGGCCGGTTCCTGTCGCCTGAGGCCCCGTTGCGGCGACTCGGGGCGCGGCTATAGTCGCGCCTTGAGAAGTTAAGCGCGTTCGGATCGCAAAACCGGGTTCCACGTTTGCGGAACGCGCTCCGGGAGGGGCCGCCGAACATGATCTTCGAGGCGTTCGCCGCCGGCGGTTGCCGTTCCTATCTGGTGGGCTGCGAGGCGAGTTGCGCGGCGGCGCTGATCGACCCTGAGCTCAGCCTGATCGACCGCTACATTGGCGAAGTCGGGCGACGTGGCCTGCGCGTGCGCTACGTGATCGACACCCACACTCACGCCGACCATTTCTCGGCCGGTCGGGAGCTGGCCCGGCAGCTGGGCGCGGCCCTGGTGATGAATCGCCTCAGTCCGGCGCCGTTCGCCGACATTCGCCTCGACGACGGCTGCATGCTGATCGTCGGCGACCTGCGTCTCAAGGCCTTGCACACGCCCGGCCACACGCGCGATTCGATGTGCCTGGTCATGGACGACCGGGTGTTCACCGGTGACACCCTGTTGATCGGCGCAACGGGGCGTACGGACCTTCCCACCGGCGATCCGCATGCGCTTTACGAGAGCCTGTTCGACAAGCTTCTGAAGCTGCCGGCCGAGACGCTGGTGTTTCCGGCGCATGAGTACAAGGGACGCGACCACACCACCATCGGAGCCGAGATCGCCGACAACCCTCGCCTCCAAAAGTCAGATCGTCCAGCCTTCGTCGAGATGATGGAACACCTCGATTTGGCCGCGCCATCCCACCTCACCGAGGCCCTGAGGGTCAACATGAGCGGCGGCAAGTCGGTGGCGCAGCTCCTCGCCGAGGCGGCCGCCAAGGCGCCGTTCATGTCGATGGTCGAGCTCGCCAGTCGGCTGGGCGACAATAGCCGTGACCTGGTCGTCCTCGACGTGCGTGAGCGCGACGCCTTCCAGGGCGGCCACATCCCGGGCGCCGTGCACTTGCCGCGCGGCCAGCTCGAGCTGCGCGTCAACAACGAGTTGCCCGATCCGACGACGCCCATTCTCACCTATTGCGAGTTCGGCAAGATCTCGACGCTGGCGGCGGCGACGCTGCGCGAGATGGGTTTCGATCGGGCCGTCGCGCTCGATGGCGGCATGAAGGCGTGGCGCGAGGCCGGTCTGCCGGTGGAAGACTAGGGGCCTGCCCGCCGATCCGCCGCCTCGCAGCGTCGCGATCCCCCCGCGACTGCCGATCCCGGACCCTGCGCCTCGGCGCACGTCCAGTCGCCTATCTGGCCCTCGTACTGACCGATCTTGAAGAGGCAATTCATGAACGGCTGGTTGAACTGGTCTTTGGTGTTGCTGGGCTGGCAGGGACCCGTGAGGCCGGCCCCTGGCGGCGGCGCGGCCAGCCGCCAGTTGGGAATGTAGGTGTAGCGGAACGTGCCTGGCAGGCCGCTCGACTTCCAGTCGGTATAGAGCCGGAAGACGGAGTCGATCTTGGTTTGCTGGACCATGATGTCCTCGACGGTGCGCGGCACGAGGCCCTTGCCCTTCTGGCCGGGGACCATGTTTCCCAGAAGGGTGTTGGCGATCGGCGGACAGGCTGTCGTCGAATTGGCCAGCGTGGCGCGATCGCAGCCGGCGGCCTCCTCGGCGGCCTGGGCGAGGTCAGGCGAACCGCCTGGGTCGTTGGCCGACTGATTGCCGTTGACGACGACGACGAGATTGAGCGCGACGTTGCGCCCCGATTGTTTGAGCTTGAGCAGCACGTCGTCGAAGTAGGCGAGAAAGCGCACGCCGCCGTCGAAGTAGGGATAGCCGTCGATGTAGCGCGGCGGGAACCCGAGCGGGATGGCGGAGGAGGCGAGGATGGCCCCGGAATAGCAATCGAGCGCGTGCGGATCGTCTGAGCGCGCCATGGCCTTGAGGTCGAAACTATAGAGATTGCCGTTGCGAACATTCACCGCCCCGACTTCGACCTGATCGGGCGCGGTGTCTGAACGGAGCACCGGCAGGTAGGTATTGACCCGCTGGCGAACGATCGCCTGCAGACCAATGGGGTCCATGGCCCCGTTGGAGAACACGATCGACAACAGCGGGTTCTTGGCGATGAACAGCTGGGAGTCGCTGACCTGGTAGAGGTTGGCGAGCTGCTGCAGGCCGTAGTTCGGACCGCCGGCGGGATCGCGCCCATAGATGATCGCCAGCCAGGCCTCGGTCGACATGATGGCGCCAGTGCTGATTCCGGAAACGAAGTCGAAGTCACCGAGCGGAATCTCGCCGGGCGGCGAGGGCTTCTGGCCGTAGAGCCCGTTGAGGAAGCCGGCCCCGTAGGCGCCCCACTCGGCTCCGCCGGATAGCACCAGGACATTGATCGCCAGGGGCTTCTCGCCGGCCGGCGGGGCGGCGGCGAGCTTGCGTGTCAGCATCTTCTGAAGGGACGTTGCCGGCGCCGCCGCCTGGGCGGCCAGCTCCGCCGGGCCGGGCTGGGTCTCGAAGGCCGACGGCGTGTAGGGGGTCATGTAGCCGATGCAGCCCTGCACGCCGGGCGGGGCGGTGAGGGGGCTCGCGCACCCCGCCAGCAGGATCGCCGTCCCGATAGGGACCAGGCCGCCAGTCCGGCGGCCCTGTTCGCGTTCAGCCGTCGCCCGCATTGGACGCCCCTTTCTTGGCCAGATAGGCCGCCTGGCCGATGCCGAAGCTGGCCAGCAGCGTGGTGTCGACATCGGGCAGCGTGACGTTTGGCGAGATCTCCAGCGCGCCCAAGTACTGGAAGGTCTGGGCCAGGAAGATCGCCACCGCGACGGCGCTGATCAGGATCATCTGGAAGTCGCCCAGATCGGGCACGTTATGGTCGTTGCTCACCAGATCGCGGACGAGACTCGGCGGGGTGATGGACGGCGTCTTCACCTCGAGACCCCTGGCGGTCGCGGCGGCGACCTTGCCAGCGGTGATCGCTTTGGCGCCGCCGAAACTGAGCGCGCTGAAGCCAGAGAGGGCGGCGACGTTGGCGGTCAGGCCGACGCCGCCGATGAAATCGCCGCCCAGATTGACCACGCGCAGCGCGACGGTCGCGCCGTAGGCCACGGCGACCGCGCTGAACCAGAGCGCCAGTTGGCACTGCGAGTTGCTGTAGCGGTTGTCGACCCCGATCAGGAACCGCTGCGGCCGCCAGCCGCTGGCGAGACTGGCGGCCAGCAGCAACGCCCCAAGCACGCCGGCCAGCGCTAACACGCGCGGCCAAACCGCCACGGGGCGCATCACGCGGACGACGCCGACCAGCCGGGTCGGGTTGCCGGCCGCGTCAACGGAGGCATCGAGGAGATCGCCCGAGCGGGCGCGGGCCAGGAGCGGGATCGCGCTGGGATCGGCCAGCGCCAAGAAGCGTGGATTGGTATCCGTGGTCAGACGGCCGCTGACACTATGGTGCGCGAGATCGATCTGATCGAGGGTGAGCCGGACAGGCTCAGGCGCAGGGGTGCTGGCCGGTGCGGGCGTGGCGACGGCGGCATTGGCGACCGTGTTGCCGGTCTCCTGCGCGAGCGCGGCGCCGCCGAGCGCCATGGCCAGACCGGTCGCGGCGATCAGCCTGAAGACGTAGTCGCGTCCGGTCATCCAACCACCCCCGCGATATCCTCTGGAGTCAGTCGATGCCTTGCCTGGAATCGGCCGCGACCAGTCCCGGATTGCAGGCTGTCCCTATCGCAACGTCGGAGCAAGCACTGCGGCCTCAAGCATCGGCCCCATCGGCAAAACATCGGTTCTGGCCGCCCGCAGGCCGGGTGTAGATTGCCTGCAAGAATTCGGACCGGCGGCGTCAGAGCGCCGAACAGGCCGTCCAAACTCAAACGGGTGGGGGTGTTTTGAAGGGCGCCGTGGGCGCGTCCGGGTAAGGGAGCGTGACATGGCTGATCGCAAGACATTCGAGGGCAGCGCCGACCGGCTGAACGATGGTGACCTGGTCAAGCGGCGCGGGCTGATGATCAACCTGGCCACGCAGCCGGACCGAACCAAGACCATGAAGGTGTTGTTCTCGCTGGAGACGCCGGCCGATCAGACCGCTCAGCTCGAGGCGGCGGTGGCGCAGGGCAAGGTCTTGCCGCGCGAGACAGTGGCCGGGTTTGGGGCCGATCCCGCCGCCGCCGAGCGGCTTGCGACCTGGTTGAAGAGCGAAGGATTCGAAGTCGAGAAGGTGTCGGCCGACCACACCGGCGTCTACGCCCTGGCTCCGATCAGCACGATCGAGCAATGCCTCCAGGTGCACATGGTGCCGGTGGTCAAGGACGGGGTGACCTACGTCTCGGCCGACGGCCCTCCCAGTCTGCCTGCCGACATCGGCGCTTCGGTGCGCGCAATCTCGGGCCTCCAGCCCTACCGGCGGATCAACAAGCACTTCCGCCAGCTTCTGGCGCCGGAGTTTCTCAGTCCCACGCCAGCGATCAACTTCGCACCGCCCTATCTGCCAAAGGAGATCCTGACCGCCTACGGCGCAGCCGGGCTCAATCTCACCGGCCAGGGCCAGACGATCGCCATCCTGATCGACACCTTCCCAGCCGCCTCCGATCTCCAGGCCTTCTGGCAGGCCGCCGGCGTCAACGTCACCATGGCTCAGATCGCCGAGATCAATGTCTCCGGCGGGACCGTCCCGCCACCCTCGGGCGAAGAGACGCTGGACGCTTCCTGGTCGAGCGGCATTGCGCCGGGGGCCAATATCCGCATCTACGCCGCCGGCGAGCTCACCTTCCAGGCGCTGGACGCGGCCCTGGACGCGATCGTCGCCGACCTGCCCAACTATCCGAGCCTCTGCCAGCTCTCGATCAGCCTGGGTCTCGGCGAGACCTACATGGTCAGCGACGAGGTCCAGACTCAGCACGCAAAGTTCCTGAAGCTGGCGGCGGCGGGGGTGAATGTTTTCGTCTCCACAGGCGACGCGGGCTCCAATCCCGACCAGACCGGCCACAGCTCCAATGGGCCGCTGCAAGCCGAGTACGAGTCCACCGACACGGCGGTGATCGCCGTCGGCGGCACCAGCCTCAACCTGAACGCCGATGGCTCGATCGGCTCGGAGACCGCCTGGGCCAGCGGCGGGGGCGGCCGCAGCGTGCTATTCCCGCGCCAGGCTTGGCAGACCGGGAACGGCGTGCCGACTGGGACCGATCGGCTGGTTCCGGACGTGGCTTCAGTGGCCGATCCGAACACCGGCGCCTTTCTGGTGCTGAACGGCAGCAACATCGCCATCGGCGGCACCAGCTGGAGCGCCCCGACCTGGGCAGGGATCTGCGCCCTGATCAATCAGGCCCGCGTCGCCGCCGGCCAATCGGGGCTGCCTTACCTCAATGCGCTGCTCTATCCGCTGAACGGCGCCGCCAGCTTCCACGACATCACCCAGGGCAGCAATGGGGCGTACAACGCCGGACCGGGCTACGACATGTGCACCGGGCTCGGCACGCCGAACGTCGCGGCGCTGGTCCAGGCGCTGACCCAGGCTGTCGCTGCGGCGCCACCGGCTCCGGTCTCTGTGTCCTGACCGAGGTAGCGCCCGACAGGGTTCCCATTCGGGGTGAGTTGGCCTAACTGCCGGGCCGCCAGCCGACAAAGGGAGTCCAGGAGTGAAGACCCGCGCCGCCGTCGCCTTCGAGGCCAAGAAGCCGCTCGAGATCGTCGAGGTGGACCTGGAAGGCCCGAAGGCGGCCGAGGTGCTGGTGGAGATCAAGGCGACCGGCATCTGCCACACCGACGCCTACACGCTCGACGGTTTCGACAGCGAGGGTATCTTTCCCTCGATCCTCGGCCACGAAGGGGCCGGCGTGGTGCTGGAGGTTGGCGCCGGCGTCACCTCGGTGAAGCCGGGCGACCACGTCATTCCGCTCTACACGCCCGAATGCCGGCAGTGCAAAAGCTGCCTTTCGCGCAAGACCAATCTGTGTACGGCGATCCGCGGCACCCAGGGCAAGGGCCTGATGCCGGACGGCGCCAGCCGGTTCTCCTACAAGGGTCAGACCGTGTTCCACTACATGGGCTGCTCGACCTTCTCGAACCACACGGTGCTGCCCGAGATCGCGGTGGCCAAGATCCGCGAGGACGCACCGTTCAAGACCAGCTGCTACATCGGCTGCGGGGTCACGACGGGGGTCGGGGCAGTGGTCAACACGGCCAAGGTGACGCCGGGCTCCAACGTCATCGTCTTCGGCTTGGGCGGCATCGGTCTGAACGTCATCCAGGGCGCCAAGCTGGTCGGCGCAAACAAGATCATTGGCGTTGACGTCAATCCGTCCAAGGAGGAATGGGGCCGCCGCTTCGGAATGACCCACTTCGTCAATCCCAAGGAGGTGACCGGTGACCTCGTGCAGCATCTGATGCCGCTCACCGATGGCGGGGCGGACTACACTTTCGATTGCACCGGCAATGTCGGGGTGATGCGCACGGCGCTGGAGGCCTGCCATCGTGGCTGGGGCGAGAGCATCATCATCGGCGTTGCCGAGTCCGGCAAGGAGATTGCCACCCGGCCGTTCCAGCTGGTCACCGGACGAGTGTGGAAGGGCACGGCTTTCGGCGGCGCGCGCGGCCGCACCGACGTGCCGACCATCGTCGACTGGTACATGGACGGCAAGATCGAGATCGACCCGATGATCACGCATGTCCTCGCCCTCGAGGACATCAATCGCGGCTTCGATCTGATGCACGCCGGCGAGAGCATCCGCTCGGTGGTGGTATACTGAGCATGACGCTCGAGGCGGTTTCGACCGTCCGCTCGCACGGCGGGGTGCAGGGCGTCTACCGGCACGCCTCATCGGCCACCGGCACGGACATGGTCTTCTCTGTCTATGTTCCCGATCACGCGGCGGGCGCACAGTTGCCGGTGGTCTGGTGGCTGTCGGGCCTCACCTGCACGCAGGCCAATGTCACCGAGAAGGGCGAATTCAGGCGCGCCTGCTCCGAGCTCGGCCTTATCTTCGTGGCCCCGGACACCAGCCCACGCGGGGAGGGTGTTCCGGACGATGCCGAGGGCGCCTACGACTTCGGCCTGGGGGCCGGGTTTTACGTCGACGCCACCCAGCCGCCCTTCGCGAACAACTACCGGATGTGGAGCTACGTCACCGCTGAGTTGCCGGTGCTCGTCGCCGCCCAGTTTCCGGTCGACATCGATAGGCAGTCGATCATGGGACATTCCATGGGTGGCCATGGCGCGCTTACGGTGGGTCTCAGTTTTCCGGACCGCTTCAAGGCGGTCTCTGCGTTCGCCCCGATCGTCGCGCCGAGCCAGGTTCCTTGGGGCGAGAAGGCGCTCGCAGGCTACCTGGGACCGGATCGAGGCGCCTGGCGCCGACATGACGCCGTGGCGCTGATCGAGGACGGGGCCCGAGTCCCAGCCCTGCTGGTTGATCAGGGCGGCGCCGACGCTTTCCTAGCGACCCAGTTGAAGCCCGAACTGCTGGAGGTGGCCTGCGCCAAAGCGGGGATCGCGCTCACGCTGCGCCTCCAGCCGGGCTACGACCACAGCTACTACTTCATTTCGACCTTCATGGCCGACCACCTGCGCTGGCACGCCGAGCGCCTCGGTTGACGCCGCCGTTCGCCGGGCGATGACTATGGACATGGCGACCGCATGGTTCTGACGGCGACCCAGACCGAGGAAATCGCGCGGCTGGCGGGCGAGTTCGCCGGCGCGCGCGGCGCCCTGTTGCCCCTGTTGCACGCCCTCCAGGCAACGCTTGGCTGTGTCCCCGACACCGCCGTGCCGATCGTCGCCCGGGCGCTGAACCTGAGCCGCGCCGAAGTGCATGGGGTGGTCACCTTCTACCATGACTTCCGCCGCACGCCGGCCGGCGCCCATGTGGTCAGGCTCTGCCGAGCCGAGGCCTGTCAGGCCCGCGGCGGCGCGGCGATCGAGGCGGCGGCGGCTGAGCGTCTTGGCGTGGCCATGGGCGCGACGCGAGCCGACGGCCAGGTGACCCTCGAACCGGTCTATTGCCTTGGTCTCTGCGCGACGGGTCCCAACGCGCTCGTCGACGGCCGGCCCGTCTCGCGCCTGACGCGGGCGCGGCTCGACGCGATCGCCGCGGAGATCGAGGCGTGAGCCGAGTCTTCGTCAGCCGCGACATGGCCTCCGTCGCGCTCGGCTCCAATGAGGTGGCCGCGGCGCTCGCCCAAGCCGGCGCCGAGGTGATCCGGACCGGCAGCCGCGGCCTCTTCCGCATCGAACCGCTGGTTGAGGTCGAAACCCAGCAAGGTCGCGTTGGCTACGGCCCGGTCGCGCCGGACGAAGTCGAGCAGGTGTTGGACGGGACTCATCCGAATCAGCTCGGCGACGTCGGAGCCTTGCCATTCTTCGCGCGCCAGCAGCGCTTCACTTTCGGCCGTGTCGGGATGATCGATCCGCTCAGTCTCGACGACTACCGCGCCAGCGGTGGCTGGGCGGGGCTCGAGGCGGCGCGCCTGATGACTCCCGAGGCCGTGGTCGAGCAGGTCACGGCGTCGGGCCTGCGCGGCCGCGGCGGCGCCGGCTTCCCAACCGGGATCAAGTGGCGAACGGCTCTGGACGCGACCGCCGGCGAGAAGTTCGTGGTCTGCAACGCCGACGAGGGCGACAGCGGAACCTTCGCCGACCGCATGCTGATGGAGGGCGATCCATTCAGCCTGATCGAGGGCATGGCGATCGCCGGCCACGCCATCGGCGCGGGGTGCGGCTACATCTACATCCGCTCGGAATATCCCTTCGCGATTCAGACCATGCGCGAGGCGGTCCAGCGTTCGGCGGCCATCGTCGCGCCGTTCCGACTGGAAGTGCGGGTCGGGGCCGGAGCCTATGTCTGTGGCGAGGAGACGGCGCTCCTCGACTCCCTCGAGGGCAAACGCGGGCAGGTGCGGGCCAAGCCGCCGCTGCCGGCCATCGCCGGCCTGTTCGGCAAGCCGACGGTGATCAACAACGTCCTCACCTTGGCGGCCGCGCCGTTCATCCTCGCCCACGGCCCGAAACGCTACGCGGAGGTCGGCTTCGGTCGCTCACGCGGGACCATGCCGGTGCAGCTGGCCGGCAACGTCAAGAATGGCGGCCTCTTCGAGGTCGGCTTCGGTATCACGCTCGGCGAACTGGTGGATGACATCGGCGGCGGGGCGGAGAGCGGCCGGCCAGTGCGGGCCGTGCAGCTCGGCGGACCGCTCGGAGCCTATTTTCCGCCGTCGATGTTCCACCTGCCGCTCGACTACGAGACCTTCGCGGCGGCCAATGGCCTCGTCGGCCACGCCGGGATCGTGGTCTTCGACGATACGGTAGACATGTTGGCCATGGCCCGCTTCGCGATGGAGTTCTGCGCCGTCGAGAGCTGCGGCAAGTGCACGCCGTGCCGCATCGGTTCGGTGCGCGGCGTGGAGATCCTTGACCGCATTCGCGCCGGCGGCCGGGCGGGGGACGCCGTCGAGGCCTTGCCGCAGATGCGCAACGCCCGGGCGGCGCAGCGGGGCGTCGCGGACGAGACGGCGTTGCTGCGCGACCTCTGCGAGACGCTGAAGTACGGCTCGCTGTGCGCGCTCGGGGGCTTCACGCCTTATCCGGTGCTGAGCGCCCTGGAGCACTTTCCGGAGGATTTCGGACTGGAGACGGCGCATGTCGCGGCCTGACCTCACCGCCGAGACGGTGGCGGCGCGCCGTGTGGGCTTCGCAGACTTGTCGGACGCCGACGGCGAACGGATCGTGCCGGTAGAGACTCCGGTCGCGTTCGAGTTCGACGGGGTCGGCTATGCGGTGATGATGGCGACGCCGGCTGACCTCGAAGACTTTGGCGTCGGATTCGCTCTGTCCGAGCGACTGGTCGAGCGCATCGAAGACGTTGCTGACGTCTCGCCGGCCGAGCTGCCGCGCGGCTGGGTCCTGCGCGTCACCCTCCGTGGCGCACTGCGCGAGCGCCTTTTCGAGCGCGTGCGCCTGCGTCTCACCGAGGGCAGCTGCGGGCTCTGCGGCCTCGAGACCATCGAGCAGGTGCTTCGGCCCTTGCCGACAGTTGGGCCGGCTGCGCCGACGACCCGGGCGGCCATCGCCAAGGCGCTGGGCGCCCTGCAGGATCGCCAGCCGCTCGGTAACGCCACCGGCGCCGCCCATGCAGCGGCCTTTTGTTCACCAGACGGCGAGATCGCCGTCGTCCGCGAGGACGTCGGGCGGCACAACGCCATGGACAAGCTGATCGGCGCGGCGGCGCGGGCTGGCGTCGACTTGAAGGCCGGTTTCATCCTGCTCACCGCCCGGTGCAGCTACGAGCTGGTGGAGAAAGCCGTGGTCGCCGGCTGCCCGATGCTGGTGACGATCTCAGCCCCCACTAGCCTGGCGGTTGAGCGGGCGGTCGAGGCCGGCCTCACGCTGGCTGCATTGGCGCGCAAAGATAGTATGCTGGTGGTCAATGATCCCTCGCATGCGATCTGCTGAATTCGCGGGAGGCGAGCATGGCGTTTGACCGCGAGCTCGACCTGGGCACGAAACCGACGCTGGCCGCGACGATGGTCAGCCTGACCATCGACGGCGAGGCGGTCGAGGTTCCCGCCGGCACGTCGCTGATGCGCGCCGCTGCGCTGCTGGGGACCAGCGTCCCGAAGCTCTGCGCCACCGACAGTCTCGACGCCTTCGGCTCCTGCCGCCTGTGTCTGGTGGAGATCGAGGGTCGTGGCGGCTACCCCGCCTCCTGCACCACGCCGGTCGCCGCCGGCATGGTGGTGCGCACCCAGACCGAGAAGCTGAAGAGCCTTCGCCGCGGAGTGATGGAGCTTTACATTTCCGACCACCCGCTCGACTGCCTGACCTGCCCGGCCAATGGCGACTGCGAACTGCAGGACATGGCCGGCGCCGTCGGCCTGCGCGAGGTGCGCTACGGCTACGAGGGGGCCAACCACCTCGTCGCCCAAAAGGACGTCTCCAACCCCTATTTCGATTTCGACCCCACCAAGTGCATCGTCTGCTCGCGCTGCGTGCGCGCCTGCGACGAGACTCAGGGGACGCTGGCGCTGACGGTGGACGGCCGCGGCTTCGCCTCGCGCATCGCAGCCTCCCAGGACGAGGGTTTCTTCAACAGCGAGTGCGTCTCGTGCGGCGCCTGCGTACAGGCCTGCCCGACCTCGGCCCTGCAGGAGAAGAAGGTCGTCGAGATTGGCACGCCCGAACGGGCAATCGTGACCACCTGCGCCTACTGCGGGGTCGGCTGTACGTTCCGCGCCGAGCTGCGCGGCGAAGAGCTGGTCCGCATGGTTCCCTGGAAGGAGGGCAAGGCCAACCGCGGTCATAGCTGCGTCAAAGGCCGCTTCGCCTGGGGCTACGCCCAGCACCAGGAGCGGGTCGTCGAACCGATGCTTCGGGCCAGCGTCGACGAACCCTGGCGCGTGGTCTCCTGGGATGAGGCCATCTCCCACACCGCTGCGGAGTTCCGCCGCATCCAGGGCAAGTACGGTGTACGCTCGGTGGGTGGGATCACCTCCAGCCGCTGCACCAACGAGGAGACATTCCTCGTCCAGAAGTTGGTCCGCCAGGGCTTCGGCAACAACAATGTCGACACCTGCGCGCGGGTCTGCCACTCGCCCACCGGCTACGGCCTCAAGACCACCTTCGGCACCTCGGCGGGTACGCAAGACTTCGACAGCGTGGAGGCCGCCGATGTCATGGTGGTGATCGGGGCCAATCCGACCGATGGCCACCCGGTATTCGCCAGCCGCATGAAGCGGCGGCTGCGGGCCGGCGCCAGGCTGATCGTGATAGACCCGCGTCGCATCGACTTGGTGCGCACCCCGCACATCCAGGCCGAGCACCACCTGGCTCTGAGGCCCGGAACCAACGTCGCCGTCCTGACGGCCATGGCGCACGTGATCGTCACCGAGGGTCTCGTCGATCATGCCTTCGTGCGTGAACGCTGCGAGGCCGACACCTTCGAAGATTGGGCTCGTTTCGTCGCTGAGCCGGCTCGGTCCCCCGAGGCGACCGAGCCGCTGACCCAGGTCCCGGCCGAGACGGTCCGAGCCGCCGCCAGGCTCTACGCCACGGGCGGCAACGCCGCCTTCTACTATGGCCTCGGCGTCACCGAGCACAGCCAGGGCTCGTCCACGGTCATGGCCATCGCCAATCTCGCCATGGCGACTGGTAACATCGGCCGCGAAGGCGTCGGCGTGAACCCGCTGCGCGGACAGAACAACGTCCAGGGCTCCTGCGATATGGGCAGCTTTCCGCACGAGCTCTCTGGCTATCGCCATATATCCGAGACCGCGACCCGCGAGCTGTTCGAGGCGGCCTGGGGCGTGACCCTCGATCCCGAACCCGGCCTGCGCATCCCCAACATGCTCGACGCCGCCACCGACGGGGTCTTCAAGGCCCTATTCATCCAGGGCGAGGACATCCTGCAGTCCGACCCCAACACTCATCACGTGGCCGCGGGACTGGCGGCCATGGAATGCGTGGTGGTGCAGGACCTGTTTCTCAACGAGACGGCCAACTACGCCCACGTCTTTCTGCCGGGCTCCACGTTCCTGGAGAAGGACGGCACGTTCACCAACGCCGAGCGGCGCATCCAGCGGGTGCGGAAGGTGATGGAGCCCAAGAATGGCTATGGCGACTGGGAGATCGTCCAGCTGGTGGCCAACGCCCTTGGGCTCGGTTGGAGCTACCACCATCCATCCGAGATCATGGACGAGATCGCGCGCCTGACGCCGACCTTCGCCAAGGTGAGCTTCGAGGCGCTGGACCGCCTGGGTTCGATGCAATGGCCGGCGACGGACAAGGCGCCCGAGGGCACGCCAGTCATGCACATCGACGGCTTTGTGCGCGGCAAGGGGCATTTCGTCGTCACCGACTATGTGCCCACCGACGAGAAGACCGGGCCGCGCTATCCGCTGCTGCTCACCACCGGGCGGATTCTCAGTCAGTACAATGTCGGAGCCCAGACCCGGCGCACCGCCAATGAGATATGGCACGAGGAAGACCGGCTGGAGATCCATCCGCAGGACGCCGAGGATCGCGGCGTCGCCGACGGCGACTGGGTGTCGCTGAGGAGCCGGGCCGGCGAGACGACACTGCGCGCCCTTGTGACCGATCGGGTGGCGCCGGGCGTCGTCTATACGACCTTCCACCACCCGGACACCCAGGCCAACGTCATCACCACCGACTATTCGGACTGGGCCACCAACTGTCCAGAATACAAGGTGACGGCTGTGCAGGTCGCGCCGTCCAACGGTCCGAGCGACTGGCAGAAGCGCTACGCCGAACAGGCGCGCCGGTCGCGCCGCATCGCCGCGGCGGCGGAGTAGTCCGCCGATGATGAGCAATCTCGAGAAGCTCGCCTACATGGCCGACCAGATCGCCCGCAATTTCGCCACTCTCGGTGAGGCGGCGGGCGCAAAAGCGACGGCCGATCACATCGCCAAGTACTGGGACCCGCGGATGAAACAGCAGGGCCTGGCGATGCTGGACGGGGAGGGGCCGCCACTGACCCCCGCTGCGGCCGCCGCATTGCGGCAGCTGCGCGACGCCAAGGCCGCGTGAAAGCTCGGCTCGGGGCGGCGATCCTTACCGGCGGCGCCTCGTCGCGGATGGGCGAGGACAAGGCCGTCCAACTTTGGGGCGGCGAGCGAGCCGTGGATCTCGTCGCCGCCCTCGCCCGTGCGGCAGGCGCCCTGGAAATCGTGACGGTCGGCGGCGGCGACTACGGCTGGCCGCGGGTCGGCGATGCGACGCCGCTGGCCGGACCGGTGGGCGGGATCCTGTCGGGAACAGCGGCGCTGGCCGAGCGCGGCTGCCACGCGGCTCTGATCCTGGCCGTCGATTCTCCGACCATCCGCCTCAGCGACTTGGCTCCATTGCTGGACGCGCCGCCGCCTGGGGCGGCTTTCGATGGTCTGCACTTGCCGGTGCTCATCGCGTTCGCCGGGCTTCCCGCCGACGCCGAAGCGGGCTGGCCGGTGCGCCGCCTAATCGAGAGCGCCGGACTGGCGCGGCCAGCCTGCCCGCCCGAAGCTGTTGCCCGCCTGCGCGGCGCCAACACGCCGGAAGAGCGGGCGCAACTGCTCGCGCGTAGCGCCTAGGCGAGTCCCAGCGCCCGGATAACCATGCCCTGGTCGAAGTAGGGCCGTTCGCAGACGATCTTGTCGCTGCCGGGCGCAAACTCGAAGCTGGCCGCCATGCGGACGCGGAAAGCCTTGCCGGTGGGCGCGACCACCCGGTCGCCAATGCGCAAAGGGCCGAGGTGCGTGCCGGTCAGCCAGAACTCTACCAGGACCGTATCGGCGGCGTGGGCGATGGCGATGATCTCATTGCCCTGGTCGGGGAAAGGCGTCCGTGAGGCGGCGAAATATCCACGCACGGCGGCTTCGCCGTCGAAGGTCTGGCCGCCGCCATGCATTTCGTAGCGGGGGTGCTGGAAAGTGGCGATCACCCCGTCCCAATCGTGGATCACCTCCAGGGCCATGTGGTCGCGAACGGTCTTGAGGCGGCGTGTGGCTAGGTCGTCCATGCCACCACGCTATCCTTTCCAGAAGTCGCGCTCTAGGTTCGCATTGAGGGACAAGGGATGAGCGAAGGTCCGCTGGCCGGAGTCAGGGCGATCGAGATGGGCCAGCTGATCGCCGGACCCTTCTGCGGCCAGCTGCTCGGCGACATGGGCGCCGACGTCGTCAAGATCGAAGCGCCGGGGCAGGGCGATCCAATGCGGCAGTGGGGCCAGAAGGGCTATCCGCTGTTCTGGGAGATCCTCGGCCGCAACAAGCGCACCGTCTCGATCGACCTGCGCAAGCCAGCCGGTCAGGATCTGGCGCGGCGGCTGATCGCCGGCGCCGACATCCTGATCGAGAACTTCCGGCCGGGCGCCCTGGAGGGTTGGAACCTCGCGCCGGAGGAGCTGCGCAAGGCCAATCCGCGGCTCATCGTTGTGCGCGTCTCCGGTTACGGCCAGACGGGGCCCTACGCTGATCGCGCCGGCTTCGGTCTGATCGGCGAGGCCATGGGCGGCTGGCGTCACATCGTCGGCGATCCGGATCGACCGCCGTCGCGCATGGGCGTCTCGATCGGCGACTCCCTGGCGGCGACCTTCGGCTGCCTGGGCGCCTTGGCGGCCTTGCATCATCGGGAGAAGACCGGTGAGGGCCAAGTGGTCGACTCGGCCCTCTACGAGGCGGTGCTGCATGTCATGGAGAGCCTGGTGCCCGACCATGCGCTGGCCGGGTTCATCCGCGAACGATCCGGCTCGATCCTGCCGGGCATCGCGCCATCCAACGTCTATCGCTGCCAGGACGGCGACTTCCTCATCGGCGCCAATCAGGACACGGTGTTCGTGCGGCTCTGCGCGGCCATGGGCCAGCCGGAACTTGCCTCCGACCCTCGCTATGCGACGCACGAGGCGCGCGGCGCCCGCCAGCAGGAACTGGATTCGCTCATCGGGGCCTGGACCGCCACACGCACGGTTGACGAAGTAGAGGCGGCGATGATCGTCGCGGGCGTCCCAGCCGGCCGGATCTATCGCGCCCCAGAGATGCTGGCCGACCCGCACTTCAAGGCCCGCGAGGCGATCGTCGAAGTCGACCACCCGCGGTGGGGCAAGCTGCCGATGCAAAACGTGCTGCCGCGGCTTTCGGCGACGCCGGGCTCGATCCGCCGAGTCGCCTCGCAGGCGGTCGGTCAGGACAACGCCGAGGTGTTCGCCGAGCGGCTTGGATTGGGACGGAACGATCTCGAAGCCCTGGAGACGGCTGGAATCATCTGAACCTAGAAAGGAACGCCATGCCCGTGCTTCGCCAGGTTCCCCGCGCGGAGGTCACCTCCGAGGTAGTGAGCCGCTACTATGATTTCCTGTTCGGCGAAGGTGTCGATCCGGTGGCGACGCCCGGCACGGCGACAGGCACGCCCGGCGACTGGTGGACGGTGTTCGCCCTTGTTCCGGACATCTTCAAGCACGCCGTCGAAGGCTTCGCCGTCTACCGCAACCCGGCGCGCAGGATCGACCCCGTGCTGCGCGAGCTCGGCCAGACCCGCGCCGGCTGGGTGAAGGGAAGCCAATTCGTGTTCTCCCAGCACTGCAAGTCACTGCGTGGGCTCGGAGTGACGGAGGAAAAGATCGCCGCCGTTCCACATTGGCAGGTCGCCAGCGTCTTCGACGAGGAGGAACGCGCCGTGCTCGCCTACGCGGACTGTCTGGCGGGGGCGGGCGGACGCACACCGCGGGAGGTGTTCGACAAGCTCAAGACGTTCTGGAGCGACGAGCAGATCCTCGAGTTCACCTACATCACCTGCCTCTACGACATGCACGCGGTGATGAGCCGGGCCCTGCGTGTGGAGTGGGACGATCGCGAAGATCCGATCGTCGAAGTGGCGGCGCCCGAGAGTTTCAGCGCCGCCGACTTCCTCAGCGGACGGCCGCCGAAGCGCTAGCTGATCAACGTGCGCGAAGCTGAGATCGTCATCGTCGGCGGCGGAGCCGGTGGCTTGGAGCTGGCCGCGCGGCTCGGCCGGCGGTTCGGTCCGCGCGAGGGCCCGCGCAGGGTCCTCCTGATCGACCGCTCGATCTTCCATCTCTGGAAGCCGACGCTGCACGAAGTGGCGGCCGGCTCGCTGGACTCGCACCAGGAGGGGCTCTCCTATCCACTCCTGGCGCGGCGCAACCAATTCGGTTTCGCCTTCGGCCGGCTCGTGGGTCTCGATCCCGTTGCCCGCACGCTTAATCTGGCCGAGATCAAGGGGCCCGACGGGGAGACCCTCGTCGGTCCTCGCACACTCGCCTGGCGAACGCTGGTGCTGGCGACTGGCAGCGGTTCCAACCTGTTCGGCACACCGGGCGCAGCCGAGCACGCCTGCCTGCTCGAAGACGTGGCCGACGCCGAGGCCTTTAATCGCCGCCTGACCGCAGCCTTCCTGGCCGCCGCCTCCGCGGAGGGCAGGACTCTGCGCATCGCCATTGTCGGCGCCGGGGCGACCGGCGTTGAGCTGTCGACCGAGCTGATCGAGGGGCACGACGAACTTTGTGTCGCCCTCGGCGTCGGTGGGGCATTTGGCCTCGAGGTGACCGTGGTCGAGGCGGCTCCAAGAATCCTCGGCGGACTGTCGGAAGCGGTGGCTGACAAGGCCGCTCGAGCGCTCGCCGCCAAGGGAGTGCGCCTCCTGACCGGCGCCAAGGTCACGACCGTCCATGCGCATGGGCTCGAGACCAGCGCCGGCCCCGTCCCTGCAGACCTGATCGTCTGGGCCGCGGGAGTCGCGGCGCCGGCGACGAACCGCGACTTCGGCCTGGCGGTCGGGCGGCTTAACCAGTTTGTTGTCGATGACCATCTCCGCGCCTCGGCGCCGGATGTTTTCGCCATCGGCGATTGTGCGGAGGCGCCGGGGCCGGGCGGTCGGCCCCTGCCGGCGCGCGCGCAGGTCGCGGCGCAACAGGCGGCCTGGCTGGCCCGCTTCCTCGCCGACCCGGCGAAGAATCCCGAGCCCTTCGCCTATCGCGACCGCGGCTCGCTGGTGTCGCTCGGCGGTCTTGCGGGCGTCGGCGCCTTGATGGGCGGACTCCTCGGCCAGAACTTCCTGATCGAAGGCCTCCTCGCCCGTTGGGCTTACATGGGCCTTCACCTCGATCACCACCGCGCCATCCTCGGCTTCCGGCGGACGGTTCTGCTGGCGGCGGCGCGCCTCCTTCATCGAAGAGTCTCGGGCCGGCTCAAGCTGCATTGACCACCTAGGGCGCTCAATAGTCACTTGATAGTGACAAAGGAACGCAGGGTGCAGTTAGGCGTTTAGCGCTTGGATGCCTGCAATTAGGCGCAATCCGAGGAGAGTCCAAAGTGTTACAGTGGATTCTTATTTTTGCAGTGTTGGCGCTTGTGGCCGGCGCGCTTGGATTCTTTGGTTTGGCCGGTCTCGCTGCCTCAATCGCCAAGCTTCTCTGCCTGGTGTTCCTGGTGATGCTTGTGGTCGGTTTCTTTTCCGGGAGGATCCGCGGCAGCGGTGTGCCTTGACGCGTAAGGATAGAGCCGGGGCGGTCAGGCGACCGCCCCGCACTCGTTGCCTCAGAATTTATAGTTAAGGCCAACTCTTACGATGTTGGCCGAGGTGTTGACGGTGCTCGTGGCGTCGTCGACCGTTACCCCGGGCCCGTTGAACGTTCCACCTTCGAGGTTTTGACGCCCGAGGTCCGTGTAGAGATACTCGGTGCGCAGCGAGAGGTGGTTGTTGAGGGCGTAGTCGGCGCCCACGCCCGCTGTCCAACCCGTGCGGTTCGCATACTGAGATGCATAGCTCGCGGTTCCCGCGCCCGAAGCGCAGGCAGAGCAGACCTGCTCAGCGGTCGTGCTCACGCCGCCGTACGCCAGCCCGCCGGTGACATAGGGCAGGAGCCGGCCGCCGAACATCGCCATGCCCACCCGGCCGCGTACGGTGCCGAGGGCGTCGATCTGCGTCTTCAACCGGTCGCCATAGACGTTGCCAGCGGAGTCCAGGCTCGAGAAACTGCTGTTGCCGGCTATGCTGGATCCGTCGAGGTCCGTCACAAGTCCCAGAACCACGCCATTTCGCATCTCATAGTCGTAGCCGATCTGCCCGCCGATCAGGCCGCCGCTGGCCGATTGCTTGAACTTGCCGGCGATGAAGTTCGATGTGGCCGTGCTCACGCCGGCGAACGGATAGTTCAAGTTGCCGGCGCCGGCGCCGAGGTTCACGCCGATGTAGGGTCCGGCCCAGGTTTGAGGAGTCGCCGACTGGGCCAGGACCGGCCCGGCCAGAGAAACGACGGTCGCGGCGCTTAAGAGAACTACGCGGAGCATATTCACCCACCTGTTTTTTGACGCTCCATTGGTGATGAAGTCGCCTGCTACCCACCCAGCAATCACTGGGCGGCATCGCTAAGCGCAGTGTATTGAATATATATTTCTCAAATAAGGTAATGAGAACAACGAATCGCCGCAATATATTGTGGCAGACTGTTGCGCATATTGCCCAGAGTATGTTCGGAATTGGAGATCAATAAGTCCAATTGTTACAAGCGACGAAATTAACAATATTGGTGCTATTGCGTTCCTCATGTGGACGCCGCCGCCCAGATCGACGCTGACGGGCGCCAATTCCGTTTTCGGAGGCGAGGCCGAAATTTGTGGGCTGACACCTCTGCAGATCGCTTTCGACGCTTCATAATCCCCAGCGGCGCACACGCTCTCTGGAGGCCCTGATGACGTGGCGATTGAGGTGGAGCCCATTCCGCGGTCGCTCGGCCGGCGCGCTTCAACCGATAGCTGCCTGGGCTCGCGCGGCGCATGTCGCTGGAATTCTGACACTGCTTTGGATCGCGCCAGCTGCGGCCCAGCACGCGCCCCTTAGGCTGGATCCGAGTCTTATTCCTGGTCGGCCGGGCACGGTGATCTACGCCGAGCCCACGGATGGGGCCCCAGACGGGGCCGTGGCCTACCGTTTCCTCTACCGTTCCACCGGACTTGCAGGCGAGCCGATCGCCGTCTCCGCTCTGGCGGTAATCCCGGTGAATGCGCCCGGCGACCGCCCGATTGTCGCCTGGGATCATCCGACCAGCGGCATCGTCATTCGCTGCGCGCCGTCGCTGGCCCGCAAGCGGTATCAGTTCATTCCCGGTCTGAAGTCGATGATCGCGCGTGGCTTTGTCGTGGTCGCCACCGACTATCCCGGCCTCGGCTCGCCCGGCGTTCATCCCTATCTCGTCGGCGACAGCGAAGCGCGCGCCACTCTGGATGCGGTGCGAGCGGTCCACGGACTGCCCGGCGCCAAGGCCGGCGACCGTTTCGTGGTCTGGGGCCACTCGCAGGGCGGCCAGGCGGCGCTGTTCACCGCCCTTGACGCGGCGAGCTACGCGCCGGAGCTGAAGCTGCTTGGCGTGGCCGCAGCCGCGCCGGCCACCGACCTGGCGGCCCTGCTCACCGCCGACCTCGATACGCCTGCCGGCCAGAACCTCACGGCGATGACCCTGTGGTCATGGTCGCGACTCTACAAGGCGCCGGCCGACCAAGTCCTGGATCCTGAGGCCGCTGCGACCGTGGATCGACTGGCCAAGGAATGCATCGAATCGATCTTCGACCTCGAGCTCCGCAACATGACCACCCGGCCGCTACGCCGCCACTTCCTGACCGATCCGGCCTTTGCTCAGAAGGAGCCGTGGGCGAGCTTGATGGCGGCCAACACGCCGGGAGTCGTCGCCGCGAACATTCCGGTGCTCCTGACCCAGGGAACGCGCGATCAGATCGTGCGGCCGGAGATCACCCGCGGATATATGGCTCGTCTCTGCAAAGCCGGCGTCGCCGTGAAGATCGATTGGGTGGACGGCGCCGGCCACGGCTTCGTGGCGCTCAAGAGCGCAGCTGCGACGGTCTCGTGGATAGCCGACCGTTTCGCAGGGGCGCCGGCGCCGAGCGACTGCAATGCGGCGGCCTAGCAGTCGGGCGGCGGCAGGACGACGGCGTGGTGGCGCTGTCAGCCGTGACGACATTCTTCTCCACTATACTGATTAGTATTCGCGATAAATTGTATAAAATGATAGTGGATGGCATTGCGCCGATGTAGAAGCGCCTGATAAACACCCTCCATTTCTCCGTGGAGGTTGCTAAATGGGTTCTCCGAACGAGCAATCACTTTTAGCGCTCGAGTTAGAGCTTAAGACGCTTGAGCGAATGCCTCTCCACGAATTAAGGGTGTTCTGGGGCGCCCGATGGGGAAGGGCTCCGGAATTAAGGTCCGTCGGGCTCCTGCGCCGCATGATTGCGTGGCGGCTTCAGACTGCGCTGCTCGGAGGGTTGGACGATGATACAATGGCGCTGCTGCAGCGGAAGTCGGTTCCGCTTTCACCGCAGTTGCCGGCCGGCTCGAGGGTCACGCGGGAGTACCGCGGCGTCCTGCATCATGTGGATGTTTGCGAGGGCGCCTACCTCTATCAGGGGCGGGAATATCGCAGCCTCTCCAAGATCGCTTCTGAGATCACCGGCACGCATTGGAACGGACCGAAATTCTTCGGCCTGCGTGCCAAGAGGGTCGCTCAGTGAGCGAGCCGGCCGTGGGGGTTCGATGCGCGATTTACACGCGCAAAAGCTCCGATGAGGGCCTGGAGCAGGCCTTCAACAGCCTCCACGCGCAGAGGGAGTCGTGTGAGGCCTACATCCGCTCGCAGGCGGGGCAGGGGTGGTCTCTCTCGCCGGGTCGATATGACGACGGCGCGTTCTCGGGTGCCCGCATGGATCGCCCGGCGCTGCGGCGACTGCTCGACGATGTCCAGGCGGGTCGGATTGAAGCAGTCGTGGTCTACAAGGTCGATCGGCTGACGCGATCCCTTGCTGACTTCGCCCGGATCATCGAGCTGCTAGAAAAGCACCGCGCCTCGTTCGTTAGTGTCACCCAAGCCTTCAACACGACGTCGTCCATGGGACGGCTGACGCTCAATGTATTGCTCTCGTTTGCGCAGTTTGAGCGTGAGGTTACCTCCGAACGCATCCGCGACAAGATTGCTGCGTCAAAGGCCAAGGGCATGTGGATGGGCGGCACCCTTCCGCTTGGCTACGACGCACCCCTGGATAACAGTCGCGCACTCGTCGTGAACGAAACCGAAGCCCAGAAGGTACGAGCGATCTTCAGTTGGTATTTAGACCAAGGCAGCCTTTCATCTCTACAGCGGAAGCTTGATGCCGAAGGCATCCGCTCGAAGTCGCGCGTCTATGCCGACGGGCGCACAACCAATGGTTTTCGGTTCAGCCGTGGGGCGCTCCGCCACCTGCTTGCCAATCGACTTTACCTTGGCGAGATCGGCCACAAGGGCGTGAGCCATCAAGGGCGGCACGCTGCGATCGTCGTTCGGGCCACATTCGAGGCCGTTCAGGCGGTGCTGGCGGCCAACAGCGAACGGCGCCGCAACCACATAGGTGTGGCCTCGCGCATGCTGCTCAGCGGTCGCGTGTTTGACGCTGATGGCCTGCCGATGGCGCCCAAAATCCAGTATGCCGCAAAAAAACGGTACGCCTATTATGCCAGCCAGCCGCTGCCGCGCGGCGGCGTTGATTGGGAGGCCGACGATGCCATTCGTCGGGCCCCGGCCCACGCCGTTGAAGGCCTGGTCAAAGGCTGTTTGTGTCGACTGACCGGCGGGGAGCTGGCCCCGGCGGAGGTACGAACGCTCGTCCGCCGTGTCGAGATACATCCTACCGCAGTGGAGATTGTAATCGTGGCCACAGCTCTGCCGCGAGAAGCTGGCTCGCGATCAGCCACCGAAATCGTGCGCGGGCGCCTCAGTCCTGGCGAGCAGGTGCTGCCCGATCCCGGCAATACCGGACTGCTGCGGATCATACTGCCGACCCGACTGGTTATGCGTGGCGGACGCACCTGGTTCGCAGGCTCCGACGGCAGGCCGATCAATCTTCCTCAGCATTCCGATTTCCTGCTCCTGCGTAATCTTCGAACCAGTCATGAAGTTTTGCGCTGGTGCGGAATCGATCAATCCACCATCACGCCGCAGCAAGGTATGCGATCGCCGCGCTCGACCCGTGACCGTAGGGTGGTTCAGCTCGCCTTCCTGGCGCCGGATCTTCAGCGGGCCATCCTAACAGGAAAGGTCAGGAGCCTCCCGACGAACCAGATACCCATCTCCTGGGCCAAACAGCGACGTTTGTTCGCGTCCGCTGAGCGTCGGCGTGCACTTTGGTTGTGAGCAGCCACAGGGTTGGGAGCGTTGGAGGCAGTCAAACCTGCCGAGCCCGTCGTGGGGCCCGCCGCTGTCGGAGGCGTGGCAGCGTCTATGGGCATGCCCCTGTTCAGACAACGAGGAGATTGGCAGCCTCACTCTGGCCAAGCCAGAGCTTCCATACGGGATGCGGACGGGTTCACTTACCTGCCCGCCATGCGGCGACCGCTGGCCCCGCGGTGGGCAGGGGAGGTCACTTGAACTGGATTTAGCTTTTCAGGTTGGTCTCAAGTTCGGCTGCAGCCCTGTCGAACTCGCACGCGAGCCACGGATTGGCCGTACGGCACGGGTCGACCACCCTGCGCGCCCAGTCGAGATATTCCTGACGGCGGGCAATTGCCCAGTCAGGAGGTGGGCTGCCGGCCAACGAGCGTAGATTCGAGGTCTTGTCGGCTAGCTTGATGATCTGCGCCCCCGGCGACGCACCGCCCGCATGCTGGATCTGCAAGTCTTTCCGGGCCTGTTTTGGCAGCGATTTGTCGTCGGTGACCTCAGCAACCAGGCCCGCGACCCGATCACCGAAGCGAGCGACAAGCTCCTCGGGCTCGGTGTCGGTGTCTTCCACTGTGTCGTGCAGCACCGCGGCCATGACGAGCTCCACGTCGGCCCCGCCCGTGGCTTCTGCGACCAGCTGGGCGACTTCGGTGAGATGGTTCATGTAAGGCTCTGCGGCTTCACCCTTGCGCCGTTGGCCAACATGTTTTGCGGCGGCAAAGTTATACGCCTGGGCTAGTCGTGCGATGTCATTCACGTTCATGCGGTCTCCTTTCAAGCTGCCTGGGATATGGGGGCCGGCCGGACCACGCCTTCGCCCCGAGCGCGGAAAGACCGTCGCCGCCCGACGACTAGGGTGGGCAGTCGCACGGCTCAAGGTCATACTCGCGGTGACCGCGTCCGATTTGTGGCTCACCGTGGTGAGTCCAAACCTACGTGACCCTTGGGGCGGGATCCGAAGATCCGCTCGGCCGCCCGCTTGGCAACTGGGCGAGGACAAAGGGACTATTGCAAAGCGCAATGTGTGGTTGACACCGCGAGCTGTTCGGCGGAGAATAATTGCATATTGAAATTTTGGCCACTTCGTAGGGCACAGTCCCAACGAGGTTAAATTCGAGGATCTCCGCATGACGCCCCACGATGCCGAACCCAACACCCTGACCGTCAAACTCGGCCGCTGGTTCGAAGCGCGCGGCAGCGGCTGGGGTGTCCTCGCCATACCCGTGCTGGCGCTAGGCCTCCTGGCCGCCGCGGTCGCGCACCTTGTTCCGCTCTGATGGACTTCGGAGATTTGCGAGGCCGGCCCATCGCCCACCCCTGGCCGCGCCCTCCTAACAGAAGGAGCGTTTGCTCTGATAATGCCCCGCCGCGTCCCCAGGGTTGTTCGTGGTCCCACAAAATCCGCTGGGAAATCGTAGAACCCGAATGAAACTTGCCTTGTCTCATTCATGCGGGTTGGCTTTGGCGCCCTTTCCAACCAGTCTCGGCGTGAGGCCATTCGGGGCATGAGTGGCTGCTATGAGCTTTCCCAAACCAACAAGGATCCTGCGGCGCGCGATCAATGGCAGGCTTTCGAACCCGGCAAAAAATTTGCACGATGAATACGTGTGAAGATGCGTAGTGTGTTTCTTAGGTTGCAATGCTTTTGGCTCGAACGCCGTGACGGTTTAATTGGCGCCGCGCTCTGCGTCGTTTTGGCGGCGGCTCTGTTCGGCACTATTGATTATATAAGCGGCGCCAGGTTGCAAAACATATCCGGCAGTAAGCCACTCTCCATCCAAACTGACGGGCGAATTATTGGGTTCGTGGGCGGCGATTCGAAGTTTAGCAGTGGTATGCAAGCATATATTCTCACTCACGAGAAATCATATGCGCTCGTCGGCCTGCCGTATTCCTCAGG
>Ga0302314_10002959_pt1 | contig 31477 bp, 35 predicted proteins | sample III_Palsa_N2_3_FD_200533 | JGI IMG/M metagenome (GOLD analysis project Ga0302314, IMG submission 200533) | Peat permafrost microbial communities from Stordalen Mire near Abisko, Sweden - III_Palsa_N2_3 | ecosystem: Environmental > Terrestrial > Soil > Palsa > Peat permafrost | place: Sweden... | reverse complement strand
TGAGACGCTCGACGTGACCGGTCCGAGTGAGGTGCCCTCGCTTGCCGATCGATATGCACCGCCGTCACGTCACCTTCACGCACCGAGCGCCGCGCGCAGCGGCGACGCCAGGTCGGGCGGATCGACCTTGCCTACCGAGACGTTGTCGCAGCCCACCCATGACGCGGCCTCGACCAGCGCGCCGGCCATCGCCTCCAGCGCTTGGGGCGCCAGCGTGAGCTGCTTGGCCACGAGCGTTTTCCCTTCCCGGCCCGGGTCGACGCGCCCGGCCAACCGTCCTCCTGCGAGCAGGGGCATCGCGTAGTAGCCGTGGACGCGCTTGTGCGCCGGCACGTAGGCCTCGAGTCGATGCTCGAATCCGAACACGCGCAGCGTGCGCCTCCGGTCCCAGACCAGCGAGTCGAAGGGCGAGAGCAGCGTCGTGCGGTGCCGGCCGCGCGTGGCCAGCGCCGCCAACGCCTTGGGGTGCGCCCAGGCCGGCTCGCGCCAGCCGGCGACGCGCACCTCGACGAGCGAGGTGTCGCCGAGCACGGATGCCACCTCGGCCCGTGTGAGCCGGTGATACTCGGCCAGGTCGCCGACGGTCGCGACTCCCAGGGCGCGCCCCGAGATCTCCGCCAGAGCCCGTACACAGTCGGCGTCCGAAGGCTCCGCCACGGCGAGCACGCGCGCCGGTAGCGCCCGCTCGGGGAGGTCGTAGACGCGGCGGAAGCCCCGGCGGGTCGTGCACACCACTTCGCCGATGTCGAGCAGCCATTCGACGGCGACCTTGACCTCGGACCAGTCCCACCAGGGGCCGCCGCGCTTGGCGCCCCCCAGCTCGGTCGAGGTCAACGGCCCTTCGGCGCGGAGGCGCTCGAGCACCTTCTCGCCGACGCCCTCGGGGACCTCGTGCCAGCGCTGGCCACGAGCGCGGAATCGCCGCCGCCGGAATGAAAACAGCGGCCACTGCTCGACCGGCAGCACGCAGGCGGCGTGCGCCCAGTACTCGAATGCGGCTCCGTTCCACCAGTAGGCGTGCTCCACGGCCTCGCGCCCCACGGGGCCGAGACGCGAATAGGCGACCACCTCGTGCGAGCGCGCGAGGACCGAGATCGTGTCGAGCTGAACGGCGCCCAGGCGCTCGAGCATGGCCGGTACGCCGCCGCGGCGGCGCGCGTCGGCGCCACCGAGCAACCCCTGGGCGCGGAGCGTCGCGCGGCGGGCTTCAGAAGCGGAGAGCTCGGGGACGGCCACCGAGCGATCCTGCCATCCCGAGCAGCGGAACGGCCGCCGCGTTACCCTGCCCACGCCGTGATCCTCGCGATCGACCAGGGCACGACGGGTACCACCTGCCTCGTCTTCGACGATCAAGCCGAGCTGATCGGTCGCGCGTACCGCGAGTTCGAGCAGCATTTCCCGGAGCCGGGGTGGGTGGAGCACGACGCCGACGAGATCTGGCAGGTCACGCAAGCGGTGGCGGGCGAAGCGCTCGACGACGCCGGTCTGCGACCGGGGGAGCTCGAGGCGGTGGGGATCACCAACCAGCGCGAGACCGTGTGCGTATGGGATCCGCACAGCGGCGAGTCGCTGCACCGGGCGATTGTGTGGCAGGACCGGCGCACGGCTGGGCGTTGCGACGCGCTCAGGGCCGCGGGTTATGAGCCCCTGGTGCGCACCCGCACCGGCCTCGTGCTCGACCCCTACTTCTCCGGCACGAAGATCGAGTGGCTGCTGGGCAATGTCCCAGGCCTGCGCGAGCGCGCCGAGGAGGGCCGCGCCGCCTTTGGCACGATCGACGCCTGGCTCATCTTCAAGCTCACCGGTGAGTACGCGACCGACCCCTCGAACGCCGCGCGCACCATGCTCTTCGACATCGGGGCTGGGGCTTGGGACCCGGAGTTGCTCGAGCTGCTCGGAGTTCCCGCGCGGGCTCTGCCCGAGGTGCGGCCGAGCAGTGGCACGCTCGGCATGACCCGGCCGGAGGCGCTGCACGGACATACCGTCCCGGTCGCCGGTGTTGCCGGGGATCAGCAGGCGGCTCTGTTCGGGCAGGCGTGCGTGACCCCCGGCATGTGCAAGAGCACGTACGGCACGGGGTCATTCGTGCTCCAGAACACGGGTTCCCAGCGACCCCCTCCCGCCCCCGGCCTGCTGGGCACGGTCGCATGGGGCATCGGTCAGCGGCTCTCGTACGCGCTCGAGGCGTCGATCTTCGTCACCGGGGCGGCCGTGCAGTGGCTTCGGGACGGGCTGAGAATCATCGACGACGCCAGGGAGACCGAGCAGCTCGCGGCCTCGCTTCAGGCAAACGACGGGGTGTACTTCGTGCCCGCGCTCACGGGACTCGGATCGCCGCACTTCGATCCCTACGCGCGCGGGACGATCGTCGGCCTGACGCGGGGCTCGACCCGGGCCCACCTTGCCCGCGCAACGCTCGAGGCGATCGCCTACCAGACCGTGGATGCCGTGCGGGCGATCGAGGCGGCAAGCCACGAACCGCTGAGCGAGCTCCGCGCCGACGGGGGCGCCACCGCCAACGCGTGGCTGATGCAATTCCAGGCCGACATGCTGGGAGTGCCCGTGCTCGTGCCCGAGATCGCCGAGACCACCGCGCTCGGCGCTGCCTACCTCGCCGGGGTCGGCGTCGGGGTGTGGACCATCGAACGCGTCGGCGCGAGCTCGCGCGAACGCCGCCGGTTCGAGCCCGCCATGAGCGCGGACGAGCGCGAGACCCTCCACCATGGATGGCGGCGGGCGCTCGAGCGGGCGCGGGGATGGGTCGAGGCGTAGCCTCAAGCGAACTGCCATGGCAGAAGAATCAGAGTCCGTAGACCTCGACCTCCTCGCGGCGTCGCTGCGCGCCGACTCGAGCGACCTCGCCGCCTTCGTCGAGAGCCTTGCCGTCAAGCTCGAGGACGCGATCCCCAAGCGGGTCCGGGTCGATCGACGCAGGTCAGGGCTGCGCGGACCGAAGCTCGTGCGCCAGGTCGAGGTCGACCTCGGCGACCAGCGGCTCGAGCTGCGCTTCGACAGCGGCTCGCTCGAGACGCGGCGCGCCAAGCTGTCCGGCGGCATCGTGCTCAAGAGCGAGCAGCTCGACACCGACGCCTGGCTGGCGGCTCTGGGCGAGGCGCTCGCCGACGAGGCGAAGCGAAGCGAGATAACGCGTCAGGCGCTCCAGCGCCTGCTCATCTAGTGCCGTGATTCGCCACCACCCAGCCACGCCCAGCCATCCCGCATCCTGCACCCGAATTTCCGGATCACGACACTAGGAGATCGCCGATGGGTTTCTTCAACCGTCCAGACGATGATCAGCCCAAGCAGCAGTCGCGCGAGCCAGGAGCTCCCGACACCGCGGTCGAGAACGGGACGGTCGATCAGGCGCCGCGTGCCGGTGAGTACGAGTCAGGATCGCTCGCCGGCATTCCCCAGTCCGGGCGCGACCGGATCGCCCGGATGAAGCAGGACGCCGCGCGCGGGTTCTTCACCAGCGACCTGTCGGTGAACGAATTCCTCCTCGTCAAGCAGTCGGGCTTCGAGCCGCTCGGACTCGTCCTCGGCAGCTCGATCTATCACATCGGTTTTCAGCAGGCGATGTGGAACCAGAGCCAGGAGATGGGCGTCCTCACCCAGGCCATGTACCACGCGCGCGAGCTCGCGATGACGCGCATGGAGGAAGAGGCCGACCAGCTTGGGGCCGACGGGATCGTCGGGGTACGGCTCGAAATCGGTCGCTACCAGTGGGGCGCCGACCTCGCCGAGTTCATCGCCGTGGGCACGGCCGTCAAGCACGGCGCCGGGGAGCTGCACCGGGCGCCCAACGGCCGACCCTTCACCTCGGATCTCAGCGGGCAGGACTTCTCCACCCTTCTGCGGTCCGGGTATCGGCCGGCCGGACTGGTGATGGGAAACTGCGTCTACCATGTCGCCCATCAGGGCCTGATTGCTTCCTGGAAGCAGATCGGACGCAATCAGGAGCAACCCAACTTCACCCAGGCGCTGTACGAGGCCCGGGAGCTGGCGATGGAGAGGATGACGGACGAGGCGAACGAGCTGGAGGCGGCGGGGATCGTCGGCGCGAGAATCGCGCAGGGGAGCCACGGCTGGGGAGCGCACGTGATCGAATTCCTCGCCATCGGGACCGCAGTCGTGCCGGTCGACATCGACCACGAGATCGAGCGGCCTTCGCTGACGCTTCCACTCACCGGTTGACACCATGCCCGACGCCGCGATGAAGCCTCAGGTCTACAAGGACCCGCGCCCCAAGCAGTACTTCGACCGGTTCCACGCCCGCTCGCGAACGCGCGAGCCGAACGTGGTCTACGAGATGGTTCGCGTGGTGACCATGCTGCACGCGCTCGTCAGCTATCGCGCCCGCGCCCTGGGAACCGAGAACGTGCCCATGGGGCCGGTCATCCTGGCGCCCAACCACGCGTCGTTCATGGATCACTTCTTCACCGGCGCATTCATCCGCCGGCGGGTGCGCTTCATGGCCAAGTCGCAGATGTTCAAGCCGCCCTTCGGGCCGCTCGTCTACAGCCCGGGGGGCGTGTTCCCCGTCCGCCGCGGGCACCACGACGAGGAGGCGTTCATCACCTCGGCGGAGATCCTCGGACGCGGCGGCGCCGTCGTCATGTACTGCGAGGGGGGACGCTCGCGCCACGGCGGTCTCGCCCCTACCGCCAAGCCGGGCATCGGCAGGCTCGCGCTCCAGACCGGCGTTCCTGTCGTCCCCATCGCGATCCTCGGGTCAGGCCAGGTACGCAACTGGAAGCGCCTGCATTTCCCCAGGGTCACCGTGCAGTACGGCAAGCCGTTCAAGTTCGAGCGCGTCGCTGACCCCACGCGGGCGCAGCAGCAAGAGACGGCCGACTACATCTTTGCTCACATCAAGGCGCTTCACGGCGAACTGGCACGCGTGGGTCACAAGGCGGCACTCCGCGACGCGCGCCGGGCCCGCCGCGCGGAGCGCCTGTCGGCCGGCGGCGCCGCCGCGCTCTGACGTCCAGCACGCCCATGTAACGCGTGGTACCATCGCCGCCGTTTACAAGTTGGGGCACGCCCGAAGGACCCGGGCGAGGCCGGTAATCGAAGACCACCGGCGGGCCCGGGCGAGCGCGGAGCGCGTCTGGGTCCGGGGATCATCAGAGAGGAGTATCAGGTGAAGCGATTCAGATGGCTGCTGGCCAGTAGTGGCGTGCTGGCGTTCACCGCGGCGGCGGCGCTCATCGCCGGAGGGGCGAGCGCGTCGGCCGCGAACGGGCTGCCGACGCTGACACTGGCGCTGACCGGTAAGACAGTCACGGTCGGAGGATCGATGGTCTCCGGCGCGGTCAACGTACAGACGACGGTGACGGGTGAGGCCCAAGGAGGGCCGGGATTGGTCCTTCTGAACCCGGGCGAACCGTTCTCGGTGTTCGGCCACGTCGTCCAGTTGATCAATCAGCACCACGGGGACATCAACTATCTCGATCCCTATGGCACGCTCCTATACGACGGCGTCGCCAACAAGGGAACCAGCACCGAACAGACGGAGCTGCCCGCGGGCAACTACATCGCGCTCGACACCAACACCAACGGCGCACCCCCACACGCCGAGTTCACGGTCGCGCCGTCGCCCTCGCCGGCCGCGCTGCCGAAGCCGCAGGCGACCATCGCCTCGATCGAGTTCGGCTTCACCGGTCCGACCACACTCCACGACGGCGAGCTGGTGGAGTTCGTCAACAGCGGCTTCGTCGTGCACATGGACGTGTGGGAGAAGGTCAAGAGCATGGCCGACGCCAAGCTGCTGATGAAGGGTCTGCTCGCCAACTCCAGCCAGCGGAAGCTCGGGAAGTTGATCTCCGCCGAGGGCGGGTTCGCCAATCCGATGTCGACCGGCGGACTGCTCGAGACGGTGATCACCGAACCGCCCGGCATCTACGTGCAGGACTGCTTCATGGACACCCAGGACGGACGCTCCCACACCCAGCTGGGGATGGAGCGGATCTTCAAGATCGTCAAGTAGGACGCATCAGGCCTACGGCCGCGCGGCCTCACCAGGTCGCGCGGCCGTGTCGGTCTACGCCGTGACGGTCGCGGCGGCCTTGGCGAGCCCGAGCTCGTCGATCGCCGCTTCGCGCATCCGATACTTTTGGACCTTGCCCGTCACCGTCATCGGGAAGGAGTCGACGAGCTTGACGTAGCGGGGGACCTTGTAGTGCGCGATCCGGTCACGGCAGAACTCGCGCACGCCGTCCTCGGTCAGGGCCCCGCCTTCGCGGACGACGACCCAGGCCATGAGCTCCTCGCCGTAGCGCTCGTCGGGCACGCCGATCACCTGGACATCGGCGATCTCCGGATGCGTGTAGAGAAACTCCTCGATCTCTCTCGGATACACGTTCTCGCCGCCCCGGATGACCATGTCCTTGCTCCGACCGACGATGCGGACGTAGCCCTGCTCGTCCATCGTCGCCAGGTCGCCCGTGTGCATCCAGCGGCTGGAATCGATCGCCTCGGCGGTCCGCTCGGGATCGTTCCAATAGCCGCGCATGACCGAGTATCCCCGGGCCAGGAACTCACCTGGCTCGCCGCGTGGCTGGGTGTGCCCGGTCAGCGGGTCGATGATCTTGATCTCCATGTGGGGCATGACCTGGCCGACCGTCTCGCAGCGGTGCTCGAGCGTGTCATCGGTGCGGACCTGGGTGGTGACCGGAGAGGTCTCGGTCATGCCGAAGGCGATCGACATCTCGGCGATTCCCATGTCGTTCATCACTCTCTTCATGACCTCGATGGGGCACGGCGAGCCGGCCATGATCCCCGTGCGCAGCGAGCCCAGGTCGAACTCGCTAAAGCGGGGATGCTCGAGCTCGGCGATGAACATCGTCGGCACTCCGTACAGGCTCGTGCAGCGCTCCTGCGCGCACGCCCGGAGGGTGTCCTCGGGGTTGAACATCTCGGCGGGATAGACCATGCAGGCGCCGTGGTTGGTGGCGCCGAGGTTTCCCATCACCATCCCGAAGCAGTGATAGAGCGGGACGGGGATGCACACCCGATCGGCCTCGGTGTAGTCGAGCAGACCGGCGACGAAGTAGCCGTTGTTGAGGATGTTGTGATGACTGAGGGTGGCGCCCTTGGGGAATCCCGTGGTGCCGCTCGTGTACTGGATGTTGATCGGGTCGTCGAAGTCGAGCTCGGCCATCCTCGCGCGCAGCGCAGCTTCGGTCGAGCCGCCGTCGGCCAGCTCCGCCCACTCGTCGGTGTCGAAGAAGGCGGCGCGCTCGAGCGAGGGCAGCGAGCCACGGACCGATTGCACCATCGCCACGTAATCCGTGCCCCGGCATTCCTGGGTGGCGATGAGCCATCGGCACCCTGAGTGGCGGAGCGCGTACTCGAGCTCGCTCACTCGGTAGGAAGGGTTGATGTTGACGAGGATCACGCCGATCTTCGCCGTCGCGAACTGGACCAGGGCCCACTCCGCGCGGTTCGGACTCCACACGCCGAGTCGGTCGCCGCGCTCGAGGCCCGCGTCGAGCATTCCCCGGGCGAGAAGATCGACGGCGGCGTCGAGCTCGGCGTACGTGTAGCGGAGGTCCTGATGGACGGAGACGAGCGCGTCGGAGTCCGGGACCCGAGCGACGGTGCGCTCGAGATTCTCGCCGATCGTCTCGCCCAGGAGCGGCCGATCGTCGGCGCCGTGGGCGTAGGACACGGTCATAGAACTGCCTCCTTCCTCGAACCCGCGTGATGCTACTGCCGGCACCGTTCGCGAGTCCAGGGCGACCCGGGCGCTGCTGCGCCCCGGGCGGGCGCTACCCGGCGCTCTCGGCGAGCGTCTCCTCGGCGACCGTCTCCTCGGCGGGCGTCTCCTGGGCGCGCGTCTCCTGGGCGGGCGTCTCCTGGTCGGGCGTCTCGTCCCCGAAGAGATCCTCGGGCATCGGACCCAGATCGCTCGTGCCGTTGGCCGCCGCCAGCTTCCTCGCGTCCTTTCTGGCCTTCTTGTCCAGCCGGCGCTCGCGCAGCCGGCTCTCGCGGGTGAGCTTTGCCATCGTGGTCTTCTTCTTGCCGCTTGAGGCCATGCCTCTCCGTCCTTAGTCGTTGAAATTCCGACGCGCGTGGATCATCGCGCAGGCTGAGTCTGTGAAGAACAGCTCCTTGCCCTCTGGTATGTGCTCTGCGAGACGCGGAGGGTGCTGCGAGGCAACAACTGCCGAAACGCGGGGCACGGCTTTGGTCGAACCCGTGCTCGACCCGGGAAAGCAGTCTAGCGACGAACGACGTTCTGCAACTCCTCACCCGCGCACCAGCGGGCGAGCTGCTCGCCGGCGAGGGCGGCGGCGTGGGCAAGGCCCGCGGCGGAGTCGCCGGCTATGTGGGGGGTGATCGACAGGACTCCGGGAGCGCTCCACAGCGGGTGATCCTCGGGAAGGGGCTCGGGATCGGTGACGTCGAGAACGGCTCTCAACCGGCCGGTGCCGACCTCGGCTACGAGGGCGTCGGTGTCGACGACGGGTCCGCGGGCAGCGTTGACGAGCACCGCGCCGTCGCCCATGGCAGCTAGCTCCGCGGCGCCGATGAGCCCCCGGGTGGCATCGGTGAGCGGAGCGAGGACGACGACCGCGTCGGCGCGCGGCAACAGGTCAGCAAGCTCTTGCACCCCGTGCAGGTCGTCCCGGGCGTGAGACGCGACCCCGATGACCTCGGTGCCGAGGACGCGGAGCCGCGACTGGAGCAGGCGACCAATCGAGCCCATGCCGACGACAAGGACAGTCCATCGGGCGAGATCGGAGAGCTCTCGCGAACGCCAGGTCCGCTCCCGGGCACATTCGAGCAACCCGGACGACGCGCCCAGGAGCGCGCCGAGGATCCACTCGGCGACGGGCGCGTCGCGCGCGCCGCGGGCGTTGCACAGGACGGCCCCAGTCGGCATGAGGTTCTCGATCCAGTCGGTGCCGGCTGAGAGCACCTGCACCACGGCCAGGCGGTCCAGGCCGGGAAGGGCATCGAGGACGGCGCGATCTCCCGACGGCGGGACGAGGAAGTCGATGGTGTCGAGATCGACGGCGTCCTCGACCGCGACCACCTCGATCCCCTGGGGGGCGCGGGCTCGAACGGCTTCGAAGGCGCGCCCGGTCACGGCAGCGCGAATGCTGCGCTCGGTCCTCATCGCAGACGACGATATCGTCCAGGCCTTGCCACCAACGCAGCGTGAAAAGGCCATCGACTTCCGCGCCCAGCACGAAGGCGAGCCCTTCATCATTCCCAATCCGTGGGACGCGGGGTCGGCGCGGGTCCTCGAGGCCCTCGGATTCACCGCCCTCGCCACCACGAGCTCCGGCTTCGCCTTCACGCTGGGGCGCTTGGACGGCAAGGTGACGCTCGTGGAGGTGATCGATCACGTACGTGCCCTCGATCAGGCGACGAGCCTCCCCGTCTCCGTCGATCTCGAGAACGGCTACGGACCCGAGCCCGGGGATGCGGCGAGCGCGATCACGCTGGCGGCGCAAGCGGGAGCCGTCGGGGGGTCGATCGAGGACTTCGACCCCGAGAACGGGATCTACGAGCTCGCCGACGCCGCGGAGCGGGTCGCGGCGGCGCATGAGGCGGCCGGCCGTCTCGGCTTTCCGTTCATGCTCACGGCTCGGGCGGAGAACCACATCCGCGGCAACCCCGACCTCGACGACACGATCGCCCGTCTGCAGGCCTACGAGCGGGCCGGAGCCGACGTGCTCTACGCCCCGGGACTGAGAACGGGCGAAGAGATCCGGGCGGTGTGCGACGCCGTGTCCCAGCCCGTCAACGTGCTCGCCCTCCCGGGTATGTCGATGCACGAGATCGTCGGCGCCGGCGCGCAAAGGGTCAGTGTGGGAGGGGGGCTGGCATGGACCGCGATCGGGGCGATGGCGGCCGCCGCCGAGGAGATACGCAGCCTCGGCGTGTTCCTTTCCCTCTCCCCGGGATCTCAGGTCAGAGGCTGGCTCGGCGGCTGAGGCAGCGCGTCCTGTCACAGGTTGGAGGCCTCGCGGCACTCTAGGGCGTGATGGACAACGCAGACGCGTTTTCGCTGCTCTACCTGCGCGAGGGAGAGGCCGTGCTCGTGTTCCTTGCACGCCGTACCCTCGACGTGGAGACGGCGGTGGAGCTCACGGCCGAGACCTTCGCGGTCGCGCTGGGGTCCTGGGGGCGCGTGCGGGAGCTCGGCGCAGAACAGGCGCGGGCGTGGCTGTTCACGGTCGCCCGGCGCCGGTACGGCCGCTACCTGCGCAGGGCCCGGGTCGAGCGGCGGGCGGTCGAGCGGCTGGGCATCCGCGTGCCCATGGTTCACCACGACGACTTGGCGTTGATCGAGGAGCGCGCAGGCCTGAAGGAGCTCCGCGCCGCGCTCGGGCACGAGCTCGCACGCCTGAACGACGGTCAAAGACAGGCGCTGCAGCTGCGCGTGGTCGAGGAGCGCCCTTATGACGAGGTCGCTCTGACGCTGGGGATCAGCGAGCAGACCGCTCGCGCCCGCGTCTCGCGCGGGCTGCGCTCGCTGACCGCGGCGCTGGAACCACACCTGGATACCTCGAAGGAGGCCTTATGACCGAGCGACCGCGTGTCCTCATAGAGCTCGGAGACGAGCTCGACAGTGCCGCACGGCGAACGCTCACGGGCAGGCGCAGGCGGTTCGCGGGGTTGACCCTGGGCAGCGCGTTGGCCGCGCTCGCGGCGGCGTCCGCCGTCGCCGTGGCGGTGGCGGCGATCCTCCTCGTCGGACATAGCCACGGAGGGTCTGGGAGCGCGGCGAGCCCCGCCGCTCCCAGGGGCGAGATCGTCGATCGCGATGGGAACGTGCTGGCGGGGAGTAGGCGGACGTTCGACATCGACGTCGTCCCGGCGAAGCTCCCCATGCCCGTGCTCGGCTCCGGCCTGTCGCGGCTGGTGTCGCCGCCCGCGGCCGACCAGACGGTGTATGACCGGCTCGCAGGGGCGCTGGGGATCTCCGAGACGCCCCGGAAGTGCGGGGTCGAGGGCCATGAGCTGGAGCTCGCGCGCGTCGACTGCGAGGTCGCCCAGGCGGAGCAGGCTCCGCGCCGCCTCCGGAGCGTAGGTCTCGCCGGCGAGGTCACGCCGGCCGACGCCGATGAGCTCGCGGCGGAGAAGCTTCCCGGCGTGACCGAGTCTCCGGTCTCGGTGACCACCTATCCCCACGGCGATCTCGCCGCTCAGGTGCTCGGCACCGTGGGCGCGATCACCGCGGTGGAGGTGCGGGAGCCGCAGTTCAGCGGCGTACCCGATGACGCCATCGTCGGACAGACTGGGCTCGAGGCCTTCTACGACCGCTACCTCCGCGCGGGGGACACGCTGAAGACGTCTCTGGACCTCAAGCTCCAGCAGGCGGGACAGGCCTCGCTGGCGCGGTCGATCGCCGACAACGCGCCGCGCCGCGCCGGGGGCGCCTTCGTGGCCATGGACCCCGAGAACGGGCAGGTGTACGCGATGGGGTCGCTGCCGAGCTTCGACCCGACCATCTTCACGAGACCGATCTCGGACAAGGAGTACGCGCGCGAGTTCGGCCTACAGTCAGACGGCCCGCTCGACAATCGCGCGATCGACGGCCTGTACCCGACGGGCTCGGCCTTCAAGCCGATCACGGCCACGGCGGCGCTCGAGAGCGGCGTCTGGAGCCTCGACCAGACCTACGACGACACGGGGTCGTTCAACCTCGACGGCGAGGTCCTCCACGACTCCGGGCACGCCGCGTACGGCACCGTCAATCTCGTCTCGGCGCTCAAGGTCTCCGACGACATCTTCTTCTACAACCTCGGCGCGCTCCTGAACGCCAACCCGATCACCCATCCTCGGGGTGGCCCGCTGCAGACTTGGGCGCGGCTGTACGGGCTCGGCCGCCCGACGGGGATCGACCTGCCCTATGAGGCGTCGGGCGTGGTGCCCTCGCCGGCGTTGCTCAACGCGCTGGGCAACGAAGAGCGCGCGTGCGAGAAGCGTAAGCACGTCAGCCAGTGCGGCATCGCCGACCTCCGCCCGTGGACGATCGCCGACAGCATCAACACGGCGGTCGGGCAGGGTGACGACCTGGTGACCCCGCTCCAGCTCGCGGTCCTCTACGCGGCGATCGCCAACGGCGGCTCGGTCGTGCGCCCACACATCGGCTCCGAGATCGAGAGCTCCACCGGGGTGCGGACGATCGATCCGCCGCCCGCGCGCCACATCAACATCAGCCCGACGTACCTGGCCGCCATACAGCGCGGCCTCCGCGAGTCGGCCTCGCAGCCCGGGGGCACCTCGGCCGACGTCATGGGCAACTTCCCCGAGCCCGTGTACGGCATGACCGGGACCGCGCAGAGCTTCCCCAACGGCATCGAGGAGGACCAGGCGTGGTACGCCGGCTACGTCCCGGCGACGGCGACGAGCAAGCCGATCGTCGTCGTGGTCACGGTCGAGAAGGGTGGGTTCGGCGCGGTCGCGGCGGCGCCGGTGGCGCGCCAGATCCTCTCCCAGTGGTTCTACGGCAAGCCGGGTCCGTACATCCCCGGGACCTCGACCACGCTCTAGCCGCTACGACAGATCGAGCACCGTCTGCGGGTCGGGGATGACGTGATCTTCCTTGCCCTCCTCGGGGATGATCGCGGTGCCGATGGCAAAGAACTCGATCACGTGGCTTCCCCAGCCGTGGCTGTTCTCGTGGATGTCGACCCCGACGATTCCCTCGGCCTTGGCCTCGAGGGCCTCGGCCTGCATGCGCTCCATCGCGAGCTCGCGCGCGTCGTAGAGGGCTTGGGTGAAGTTGGGGAGCTCGACGTTGCGCCCGGTGTTACTCATCGACTGCTTCCAGCTCTGGTGGGCGACGTGATAGACGCATGAGCCCATGACCATGGCGACGGGCCGGTGACCGGTCTGGAGGACCGCCCAGAACTCCTGACCGCTGAGATCGGAGGTGAACGGCCGTCCCGAGGGCGCGCGGTGGAGCTCGCCCTCGCGGTGCTTGACGGCGGTTCCCATGGCGACGAACTCGGCCATGTTCTGTCCCCAGTCGTAGCGCCCGATGTTCAGGCGCACGCCGACGATGCCGTCGGCGCCGAGCTGGTCGGCCTCTTCCTCCATCCGGGTCATGGCGAGCTCGCGCGCCTCGTACATGGCTTGGGAGAGCACCTGCATCTCCTGACTCTGCTTCCACATCGACTGCTGGAAGCCGATGTGGTAGATGCTCGAGCCCATCACCAGTCCCACGGGCTGAAAGCCGGCGTGGCGGACGAGGAGGAACTCGTTGACCGACAGGTCGCTCGTGTAGAGGCCGGATCGGTTCTGCTCGATCCGCGCGCGGCCCGCCTCGGGCACCCCCTCGGTACTGGTTGGGTCATAGGCCATGAATGGTTCCTTTCGCGGTGGCGAAGCTAAAGAGAGAGGACGGTGATCGGCTTGGTCGCGGCATGGCTCTTGGCGAGGGTCGGGTCTTCGCGGATCGCGGTGCCCATGACGTGGAACGTCACCTCGAGGTCCTCGCAGTCGACCATGTTGCGCCTGACCGAGTGGGTCCTCGCGTGCTCGTCGATCTGGACGCCGACGATCCCGTCGGCCCCGAGCTGCTCGGCCTGGTAGACGACGGTGCCCACCGCCTTCTCCCTCGCGTCATAGACACCTTGGGTGAAGTCGCGAAGCTCCTGGTTGACCCAGGAGGCTCCGCCAAGGCCGCCCGTCGTCGCGCGCTGGGTCTGCCACGAGGCAGGGACGTAATGGACGCTGGTGTGCGCGGCGATGCCCACCGGGCGCACGCCCGCCTTGCACAGGAGCACGAACTCCTGGCCGCTGAGATCGGTGAGCACCGTCTCCCCCTCGGGATGGTGCATGTGAGGCGGTAGGCGCACGGCCGTCCCCACGGCGACGAATTCGATCGCGCGGGCGGCCCAGTCGTGGGATCCCTGGAGGATCCGAACCCCCACTACCGCGTCTGCCCGGGCGAGCTGCGCCTCCTCGACGAGGCGTTTGAAGGCGAGGCTCCGGCAATGGTTGAAGGCGCCCGAGAGGACGGTGACCTCGGTGGGCACGTTGTAGTAGACGGGCTGCCAGCCGACGTTGTAGATCGACGAGCCCATGACCTGGGTCAGCGGGCGGACGCCGTAGCCGGCGAGGAGCGTGAACTCGTGCACCGAGAGATCGCTGGTGAAGAGCCCGGGCTTGCCCTCGCTCGAGGCGAGCTCGCGCAGGCGAGCCTCCGCCGCGACGGGTAGTCCCCCCGCCTCGATCCGCCGGCGAGACTCCTCCGCCTCCTCCTCGGCCGACTCAGCCTGCTCGGCGCGCTTGCGCTCGGCCTCCTTCTCCTCGTCGCTGTGATGGTGGAAGAGCGGCATCAGGCCGGAGGGCGCCCGTGGGCATCCAGCCAGGCGCACAGGTCGTCCATCACCTGTTCCTGCTCGGGCTCGTTGAGGATCTCGTGATAGAGCCCAGGGTAGGACTTTATGGTCCGGTCGGTCGCGCCGATCCGGTTGCCGAGCATCACGCTCCCCTCCGTCGGGCAAACCTGGTCGGCGGTGCCGTAGAGGATCAGCGTCGGCACGGTGATCTCGGGCGCACGGCCCGGGAAGGACTCGACGGCGGCGGCGAGCTCGGCCACGGTGCGGACGGGCAACTTGCGATGGCGCACGAGCGGATCGTCTCGGTAGGCCTGGACGACGGCGGGGTCGCGGCTGACCAGCGAGGGATCGACGCCGATGGCCGGCAGGCGCGGGATGAGCGCCGACAGTACCTTGGCGGCGATCCGGACGACGGCGGGCGGCTCGTCGATGGCGGCGAGCGGCCCGGACAGGGCGAGAGCGTCGAGCCGATCCTGGTGGCGCAGGGCGTAGCAGAGCGACACCGTGCCGCCCATGCTATGGCCGAGGAGGAAGACGGGGAGGCCGGGGTGAGCGTTCGAGGCTTGGACCACCAGCGTGTCGAGATCGGCGACCAGGTTGTCCATCCGGTCGACCAATGCCCGCGGTCCCATCGAGCGACCGTGGCCGCGATGGTCGAGCGCGTACACGGCGTAGCCCTCGCCAACGAGCCGGTCGGCGACGTGCAGGTAGCGCCCGCTGTGCTCCCCCGCGCCGTGGGCGATCACCACCACGCCGCGGCAGGGTCCGGGGGGTAGCCACGCCTGCCAGAAGATGCTCACGCCGCCCACTCCGGGGAACGCTCCCTCGCGGTGCGCGGCGGTCGTGGACGTGCTCATGACTCGTCCGCCCAGGGCACGATCACCGCGTCCTCGTGCGGCGAATCGCGCGCGACGACGTACTCGGCGGGCTCGCTCTCGGAGAGGTTTTCGAGGATGTGGGTCTCGCGCGGCGGGATGTAGACGAGGTCGCGGGGCTCGAGCGTCAGCTCCTGCTCGAGGCGATCGCCCCACTTGACTTGGAGATGCCCGGAGAGCATGTAGACGGCGCTGTCGCAATCCTCGTGGTAGTGGGGACGGGAGCGGGCCAGGGGCGGGACGCGGAACACCGCCATGTAGATGTTCTGGGCCCCCGCGGTGGCTTGCGAGATCTCAGATCCCCCAACCACTCCACGGGGCGTCGAGTGGTCCGGGCCGGGCTTGACGACCCTCATCCTCGCGAGTCTAGCTCCGCCTGCTCGCGCGGCGCGATCTCGATCTGGAGCGGCGGTTGGGATGCCACCTCGTGATCGACCTGGAGCGTCGTGTGGTCGATCTGGAAATGCTCGCCGAGCATCATCTGCAGGCGGCGGCGGAGCTCGTGGCAGTCGTCGCCCGCGCGAGCGACCACGTGCGCGGACAGGGCCGGGAACCCCGACGTGACCTCCCACACGTGGAGATCGTGGACCTGCACGACGCCGGGCTGCGCGGCGAGCTGACGCCCGATCGCCTGCGGGTCGAGATTGTCGGGCGCCGCCTCCATGAACACGCGCGCCGACGCCCTGAGCAGGCCGTAGGCGGCGTGGAGCATCAACCCGGCGATCACGAGCGAGGCGATCGGGTCCGCCCGCCGGAACCCGGTCGCCAGGATGACCCCGGCGGCGATCGCCGTCGCGATGAAGCCGAACAGATCGGTGAGAATGTGCCGGTAGGAGCCCTCGATGTTCAGGCTGCGGGGCTCGGCGTCGTGGTTGGCGGCGAGGATCCGGACGGCGAGCAGGTTGACGGCGATGCCGGCGAGGGCGACCACGAGGACGACCGACCCTTCGACGGCAGGCGGTGAGATGAGGTGGCGGATGCCGTCGTAGACGATGAGCAGGGCCAGGACGAGCAGGGTCACGCCATTGGCCTGGGCGCTCAAGATCTCGGCCCTGCCCAGGCCGTAGGTCATGGCCCCGGCAGCGGGACGGGAGGCCAGCCGCGCCGCCAGCAGCGCCAGCGCCAGCGCGGCAGCGTCGGTGAGCATGTGGGCGGCGTCCGAGAGCAGCGCCAGCGACGAGGCGATCACTCCCGCCACCACCTCGACGGCCATGAAGGCGACGATCATCGCGAGCGCCGCTTTCAGCGCGTTCTCGTCGGCGGCGTGGCCACCGTGCGCATGGCCGCCGTGCGCATGATGAGCGTGACTCACAGGCCGAGCGATTTTAGTCGCTGCGCGGAGCCTTTGACCTCGATCCACCGTTCTGGCGGGGGAGTCGTCCGGCGGGTGGGGTTTAGATGACCTTGGATGTCGACTCGTCGTCGGTGAGGTGTTCGGCTGCTAGTCGAGGGCACCGGGGCGAGGCACCCCGGCGGCGGCCCGAGCGAGCGAGGCTAGGCGATTAATCGGCAACCCACCGCCGTTATTCGCACAGCCTCGGACGCCTGCCAGGACAAACGTCACAAGGATGTGACGTGGGTGACGGTTCGCCGCGATCTGGCGGCATCCCGCCCGGCCCGTGCTGCGAAACCCCCAACATCCGATAGAAACGCAGCGCGCCCGCCCGCCCGTCGGCGCCCGCCCGCCGCGCCGACCCGCGCGCCGCCCGTCGAAGCCGAGCGACCCGACCCACCCCCCCGATCCCTCCCCGAGCCCGAACCCCACCTCAGACGGTGGATTCAGGTTTAGGGCTCGCGACGAAGTCTGCCTCTAGTTCACCGACGGATCCGGCGGCATCCTGGCGACGAGGGCGTAGCTGCCGCCCTTCCGGGTGAGCACGGCTCCCCACAGCTCAGCGGGCTCCTCGGCGAAGGCGTCCTCGTGCCGGGCCGTCTCGACGATCCAGTCGCCTCGCTCGAGCTCGCCGTCGAGCTGCCCGGGTCCCCAGCCGGCGTGGCCCACGAACGCCCGCGCTCGGCGAACCCGGGGCGCCTCGGCCTCCGCCGGCGACGAGTCCGCTGCCAGGACGCCCACGTCGTCGAAGGCGACGAGCGCGGCATCGCCGGGATCCTCGAACTGGCAGACGACGATCACGGAGCTCGGCTGCACGGGCCCGCCGATGAACACCGGGTCGTCGGGCTCCACGAGCTCCTCGAGCTGCGAGACGGCGTCGATGACGGTGGTCTCCGACGGGCGGTTGAGCACTACCCCGAGGGCACCCTCCTCGCTGTGCTCGACGATGAGCACCACCGTGCGAAAGAAGTTGGGATCGAGCAACGCCGGCCCGGCGATCAGCAGTTGTCCCCGTGTTGACTCCATCAGCGTAAATCCACGTCCGCCGGTCCAGGCCGGCGCCCGCGAGACCGGGCGCGGGCCTCTCGTCCTCTTACAGCGTTTCCGGTGCGGCCGCGAGCTGCCGCTGGGCACTGCCGGCAAGCTCGATCGCCTCCGCCGCCTGGGCGCCGTCTTCGAGGTCGAGGTCGGCGAGCTCGGCCACGATCTCGAACAGGTCGAGGCCGAGGCAGGTCTGAGTCTCCTCCTCGGGAGCTTCCATCCGCCGGGCAGAGAAGATGTCGCCCTCGCGCCACACGAGGATCTTTGCACCGTTGCTGGCTCTCAATGTCAATTGCATGGTGGTTCTGCCGCCGAGAAGTGGCATACCCATGGCAACGCGATCATGCGGATGCGTTAACACACCCTATAACGCACAAGGTATGCCGAACTTCGCTTTCGCGACTCCGGCGTCAGCCAGCGGACGAGCAGCCGAGCCTCAGCGAGCGCGTCTCGGTGGCGAGAAGCGACGTGACGTTGTAGACCGAGCTTCGAGATGGGATCGTTACTTGCGGCTGGGTCCCGAAGCCGTAGATGCCCATCGTCATGCTGAACTGGAGCTTGCTGCCTTCCACGCACTCGGGAAAGGCGATATGGATGCGGCGGACCCGGTTCTGGCTGTCGATCCATGCCTCGACGGGCATGGTGTGCCCTCCCAGCGCCCCTTCCAGTGAGGACATCGTCTTGGCGGCAACGTGATACTGCTGCGCGTAGCGGTCGAGATCGACCACGGCGCGGTACTCGGTCGTCTTGACGCCGTTGATGGAGACCGGGCCCACGCGGGTCGGATTGGCACCAGCGGTATTCAGGTAGTCGAGGAACTGGCTTGGATTGATCGTGCTCGGCAACGAGCTCACCCCCAAGGCACCGAGCGCTTTGCTCATATCGACGTAGATCCAGGTCTTGCCGCCCGTTCGCGCCGCAGCTCCGGCGATCGCCGACGCCTTCATCCAGAAGTTCAGCCCCGAGAAGATGACCGGAGTGTGCGCCTGCTGGCCGTCCACCGACTCGTCGATGGTCATCGTGCCGCTGTTGGCGGCGGTGTCGATCGCTCCGGTCAGCGTGGCGGTGACGGGAGTCGCCGCGCCGGTGACGCTCATCACCGCCGACATCTTGTATCCCGAGGCGCTCAGCGTGGAGGCTGCCGCCCGCGCTACCGGATCGAGCTGGCTCGCTCCGCAGCCGCTCAGAGCCACGGCCGCGGCGGCCAGCGCGCACAGCGATGCGATGAACCACTTGGTCACGACGATGATGCTACCCGCGAGGGCGTGCGCCGCGCGTCAACCCTGCTCTTCGACCGCGCCGATGGCGCCTGCGAAGCCGATCTTGGAATGGGTGCCGTCGCAGAATGGCTTATTGGTCGACCCGCCACATCGACAGAGGAAGACGGTTTCGCCGGGCACGGCGATAGAGCTCCCGTCGGCGTCGAAGAGCTCGATCTCGCCCTGGACCTTGTAGGGGCCATCCTCGGATACGGTCACCTGTACGTCCGCCATCGTGTTACCTCCATGGGGTTGGGATCGCCGGGCGCCGGACGGGCTCTCGACTCGCGTTGCGGCACCGTATCCTGGCAGGCCGGGCAGGCGCGAGGTAAGGTGACGCCAATGGGCGTCGCGGACGCACGACCGCTGGGGGTAGGGGAGATCCTCGACGCAGGGATCAAGGTCTACCTGCGCAACGCGCGCCTGCTGATGGGGTTGGCGGCCACCGTCGTGATCCCGGTCCAGGCGATCTCGTGGGTCGTCCTGCTCTCGATCGTGAACAAGTCCGATCAGCTCCCCAATACGTTCAACGCGGCGTCGGCAAGCGCCTCGACGACGAGCGCCGACACCGGCGCGCAGCTAGGCGCCGAGGCGGTCCTGTTCGCCGTCGGGATCATCGCCAGCGCGCTCGTCACCGCCGCTTGCGTCAGGGCCGTCAGCGACCTCTACCTCGGCCAGCCGACGGGGTTCGAGAAATCGCTGCGCTTCGCGGCGCGCCGCCTGCTGGCCTACCTGGCGATGGAGGTCCTCTACATCCTCGGCCTGGCGTTCGCCTTCCTGTGCCTGATCGTTCCCGGTATCTGGCTCTATGCCGCCTGGTCGGTGAGCGCGCCGGCGCTCCTGATCGAGGGCCTGAGCCCCGCGGGCGCGCTCCGGCGCTCGCAGCAGCTCGTAAAGGGCCGTTGGTTTCCCACGGCCGGGGTCATCCTCGTCGCCGTGATCATGACCGGGCTCATCTCGGCCGCCCTCGAGGCCCTGATCGTCGGGGTGGGATTTCTCCCCGGTCAGCCACCCGTGCTCGTGGGCGTCACCTTGATAACCGTCGCCGGCGCCATCTCGTCGATCATCGCCACCCCCTTCACGGCCACGGTGTGGACGATCCTCTACTACGACCTTCGCGTGCGGCGGGAGGGCTACGACGTCGATCTGCTCGCCGAGCAGCTCGGGCTCCCGTCCGCCTCCCTGCCGCAGTCCTCGCGCTCCGGCGCTCCGGGATCGGACGGTCGGGGCGGCGCGCAGGGCGGGCGATCGGCCGGCCCCGAATCGGTCGGGGAGCCGGGAGGCCCGCCCTTCTGGCCTCCGCCACCGGGTTGGAAGCCCGGCGGGTTCGAGCCGCCGGTGCCGGGCGGAGGGTGACCGGTTGGCCGCTGCCGCCGCTGCCGCCGCGCGCCACCTGGCACGGACCATCCTCTCCGAGGGGCGCTTTCGCCAGCCCTCGGTACCGCGTCCCCTGCACGGAGTATTGCGCGCGATCGGCGACGGGCTGAGCGTGCCCTTCCGCGCCCTCGGCGACGCGGTGGACGCCGTCGGCAAGGTCTTCCCCGGGGGCGTCTGGGCCGTCTGGATCTTGCTCGCGCTCATCGTCGCCGGCGCTACGGCGGTCCTCGCCGCTCGCCGCTCGCGGCGGGCCCTCACCCGCGGCGAGGGCGATCCGGGCGTCTGGTCAGAGGAGCGGATCGAACGAGCGTCTGACCTCATGCGCGCCGCCGAGGCGGCCGAGCGGGCCGGGCAGCTCGCGGATGCCGTCCGCCTGCGCTTCCGCGCCGGTCTCCTGCGCCTGGCCGAGCGCGGAACGATCGGCACCCCCCGATCGACGCCCACGACCGAGGTGTCGCGGATTCTCGCCTCGCCGGAGTTCGACACCCTCGCCCGTCGGTTCGACGAGATCGCCTACGGAGGCTCGACGCCCGTTCCCGACGACGTCGAAGCGGCGCGCCGCGAGTGGCGGACTGTCCTCAGCGGGAGCGAGAAGAAGTGAGGGGCGCGGTCGAGCCGGCGCCGGCCGGGGACCGGCGGGCACCGGCATGGAGCGGATGGGCCATCGCCGCCGTGGGAGTACTGGTCGCCTTCCTCGTCGTCGGGTTCCTCGCCGACGAGCTCTCACCCGCGCCAAGCGGCCCGGCATCGTCCTCGTACGCGACCACGTCCACCGGCGCGGCCGCATGGGCCGAGCTCCTCGAGCGCTCTGGGCACCCGGTCGGCCAGCTCCGTCAGGACCTCGGCCAGGCGCCGCTCGATCCCAGCTCGACCCTCGTCGTGCTCGGGGCGCTGAGCCTGACGCCTTCGGCGGCGCGCAACATCGACGGCTTCGTGCGCGCCGGAGGGCGACTCGTGCTCTATGCCGCCAGTCCCGGGCGCGTCTTGCCGGCGCTCATCCCTGATCCACCGGACTGGGCCCGTGTCTCTCCTCGCGCGTTCGAGCCGGCGGCCGGCGCACCGGCGACGAGCGGCGTCGAGCGGGTGCAGAGCGCGGGTGCCGGCGCGTGGCTCGGCGGCGCCGGGCAGCGCCTGCTGACGGATGGCGGCGGCGGCGCGCTCCTGATCACGCGCCCGCTCGGCCGCGGTTCCGTCGAGCTGCTCGCCGACCCGTCTCCGGTGCAGAATCGTCTCCTCGCGTCCGCCGACAACGCGCAGTTCGCGATCGATCTCGCCGGCTCGCCCAGGCGCCCCGTGGTGTTCGCCGAGGCGCTGCACGGCTTCGGGGTGGCAACGGGCATCGCCGCCCTCCCCGGGACGTTCTGGTTTGTCTTCGTGGGACTGTGCCTGGCCGGTGGCGCGTGGGCGCTGGCGCGCGGCCGGCGGCTCGGGCCTCCCGAGCCGCCTGCCAGGGTCAGGCAGCCGCCGCGGAGCGCCTACGTCGATGCCTTGGCGAGCACGTTGTCGCGAGCCCGAGACGCGCCCGGTCTGACCCGGCTCGTCCGCGCGCGGATCGGCGCGGAGCTCGAGCGGCGCCCGGCCCGGCGTACGGGGGGGACCGGGGCTCCCCGACGCAAGTCGCTGATGACGCTGGGGCTCAGCGAGCGCGAGGCCGACCTGGCCCTCGCGCCCCCGAGCTCGGATGACGGCGAGGCGGAGCTGCTCGTGCTCGGGCGCGTGCTCGCCCGGCTGCGGAGCGAGCCGTGAAGGCGCTCTATGAACGCGTGCGCGACGAGGTCGCGGCCGTCGTCGTCGGCCAGGATGAGACGCTCGCGCAGATCCTGACCGGTCTGGCGTGCGGAGGGCACGTCCTCATCGAAGGTCCCCCAGGGGTGGCCAAGACGCTGCTCGCCCGCGCCCTGTCCGCGACCCTGGGCATTCAGTTCACGCGCGCCCAGTTCACCCCCGACATGCTCCCCTCGGACCTGACGGGGACGATGGTGCTGCGCGGCGGCGAGCTCGTCTTTCGCCCAGGCCCCGTGTTCACCAACGTCCTCCTCGCCGACGAGATCAACCGCACCCCGCCCAAGACGCAGGCCGCCCTACTCGAGGCGATGCAGGAAGGACAGGTGTCGGTCGACGGCCGCGCCCACGAGCTCCCCCAGCCCTTCCTGGTCATCGCGACCCAGAACCCGGTGGAATACGAAGGCACCTACCCGCTACCCGAGGCCCAGCTCGACCGCTTTCTGCTCCGGGTGGACATCGGCTACCCGGACGCGGAAACCGAACGGGCGATGCTCAGGCTGCCCAGGGATGGGATCGTCGCCCGCGGACTCGCCGCGGTCCGCCAGGTGGCGGGCCCCGACGAGCTCGCCTCGGCCCGGCGCGAGATCGACGAGACCACGGTCAGCGATCAGGTGGGGGGCTACGTGGTCGACCTCGTGCGTCGCACGCGGGAGCTCCCGAGCGTCTCGCTCGGCGCTTCGCCGCGCGCGGCCGTCCACCTCCTGACCGCCGCCAAGGCGGTCGCCCGCCTGGCGGACCGCTCATTCGTCACGCCCGACGACGTCGCCGGCATCGCGCCCGCCGCGCTGGCGCACCGGCTCGTCCTCACCCCCGAGGCGGAGCTCGAGCGCTTCACTGCGCGGGACGCGGTGCGCACGGCGATCGCCGAGGTGCCGGTACCCCGGTAGCAGCGGTGCTTTCGATGGCGCCCACCGTCCGAGCGGCCGCCCTCCTCGCGGTAATCGCGTGCTCGGCGCTCATCCTGCCCGCAGCCGCGGTGATCGTCGCGGGCCTGATCCTCGCCGCGGCGGCCGCCGCCGACGCGTGGACGGTGCGGGAGGCGCCGGCGGTCGAGCGCACGCTGGCCCGGGTCCTTTCCCGGGGCGCCCCGTCGCCCCTCTCGGTGCGCGCGCGGACCTTCGACAACCGGCGGGTGCTCCTGCGACAGCCCGCGACGCCCGACCTCGGCGTCGAGGTGCAGGCGTCGCGCAACGAGCTGCAGGGCTGGGTGACGGCGCGGCGGCGGGGTCGACACGAGCTCCCCGCCATCGCCAGCGCCAGCCTCGGCCCGCTCGGGCTCGCCCGGGTGCATCACCGTTCGGGCCCCGTCGAGTCCGTACGCGTGTACCCGGACCTGGTCGCCGCGCGAGCCCTTCTGCTGCGGCTGCGCGCGGGCGCCGCCGGCCACCCGGAAGGGGCCGCCCGCGGCCCCCTCGGGCTGGGCACCGATTTCGAGTCGGTGCGCGACTACTCACCCAGCGACGATATCCGCCAGCTCAACTGGCGAGCGACGGCGCGCCTGGGCAGGCCGATGAGCAACCAGTACCGGGTCGAGCGCGACCGTGACGTCGTGTGCATGCTCGACAGCGGCAGGCTGATGAGCGCTCCCATCGGCTCGAGGACTATGCTCGACGCGTCGCTCGACGCCATGGCGGTCGTCGCCCTCGCCGCCGATGAGCTCGGCGATCGTTGTGGCGCGATCGCCTTCGACGCCTCCGTGCTCAGATCCCTCGCCCCCCGGCACCTCGGGGGTCACCAGGTGGTCGAAGCGCTGTTCGAGCTCGAAGCGACGGCCTTGGACTCGGACTTCGAGGTCGCCTTCACGCGCGTGGGTAGGTCGCGCCGCGCGTTCGTGCTCGTGCTCACCGATCTCATCGACGAGGCGGCGGCCCGGTCCCTGATCGCCGGCATGCCCATGCTCGCCCGACGCCACGCCGTAGTGGTGGCGAGCGCCATCGACCCCGCCCTCGTCCATCTGACGACGACGCCGCCCACCAGCGCCGCCCAGGTCGCGGGCGCCGTCGTCGCCCTCGATGTGCTCGAGGCTCGCGCTCGAGCGGCCCTGCAGCTGCGGCGGGCCGGGGCCGAGGTGCTCGAGGCGCCCGCCGAGGAGCTGGCCGCCCGCTGCCTGCGCGCCTACCTCAGGGCGAAGTCTCGCGCTCGCCTGTGAGGCGGCGGCCTCGGGTCACGGCCAGCAGCCAGTAGGCGCCACCCCAGGCGAGGCCCACGGCGAGCGCGGCTCCGAGCGGCAGCCCCCGAGGCGTGACGAAGCCCTCGGTCAGCCCCGCCAGGACCAGGAAGGGGGCGGTACCGAGCACGAGCAGCACCGCTCCTCGCGCCTGTGCCCGCAGCGACACCCCGCGCGGGAGGGTGCCGGGATCGATCACCGCCCACGCCAGGCGCAATCCCGCCGCCCCCGCCACCGAGATGCAGGACAGCTCGAGCACGCCATGGGGGACTACGTAGCGAACGAACACCGAGAACTTCCCCACCTGGATGGTGATGCCGGCGAGGGCGCCGAGGAGAACACCGTTGTAGGCGAGCACGGCGAGCGTTCCCAGGCCGAGCGTGAGTCCGCCTGCGAAGGCGAGGAAGGTGACCTCGATGTTATTGGTGAAGATCGAGCCGGCGAGGGCGGCCTCGGTGGCGGTCCCGGGAGCGAGATGCCGTAGGTGTGGGTTGGCGGCGGCCTTGAAGCGCCCCGGCACGAGCCCGAGCGCGGCGCCGGGGTCGTGGAGCGCCCAGATAGCGGCGATGAGGCACGGTCCGAACAGGGCGAGGAGCGCGACGGCGAGCACTCCGGGCCGGCCGACGACGAGGCGCCAGTAGTCGCGGGTGATGAAGCTGCGGAGCGTTCCGCCGCGCCGACGCTCGGAATAGATCGCCTGGCGGCCGGCCAGGACCAGGCGCTCGAGCCGACCGACCACCGGATCGCCGGCGAAGCGCCGCCGCGCGACCGCGAGATCGGCGACGGTGGCCCGGTAGTTGCGGCCCAGCTCGAGCGCTCCGTCCACGCCGAGGCGGGCCGGGTGACCTCTTGCCCGCGCGAGCTCCTCCTCGAGGGCCTCCCAGACCGGCGTGCGCTCGGTGACGAATCCGTTTAGGTTCATGGCGGTGGAGCTGGAGGACCTGATCACGATCCACACCCCCGAGGGCATCGAGCTGAAGCTCGCGCTCGCCGGCCTCGGATCGCGCTTCATCGCCGGCACCGCCGACCTGATCCTCCAGGTTCTGCTGACGCTGATCCTAGCCCTGTTCACCGGCGGCTTTGGGGGATCAAACGGGTTTCAGGAGGCAATTTTCTATATCGGCGTGTTCGTGATCTGGCTCCTCTACCCGATCTTCTTCGAGCTCCTGGCGAAGGGGCGCACTCCGGGCAAGCGGTGGACCCACCTGCGCGTGGTGCGCGACGACGGCGCCCCCGTCGACCTGCCTGCGAGTGCGATCCGTAACCTGATGCGGCTGCTCGACGGGCCCCTACTCCTCTACCTGCCCACCTTGGTCGGGATCGCGGCTACCACCCATAATCAGCGCCCCGGAGACCTCGCGGCCGGAACCCTGGTGATCCGAGAACGCGCTTCGCGCACCGACGTCCCCATCCCCGCCGAGGCGCCTGCGGCTGAGGCTGAGGGGTGGGACGTGAGCGCCATCACCGCGGAGGAGCTCGCGGTCGTCCGGCGCTTTCTCGAGCGGCGTCACGACCTCGACAAGGCCGCGCGCGACCAACTCGCACTCCGGCTCAGCCAGGGTCTGGGCGCGAAGGTGGCCGGCGCCCGGGCGGGTCTGGATGCCGAGGAGTTCCTCGAGGAGCTTGCTCGAATCAAGGCAGGCCGATCATGACCCTTGCGGGCGCGGAGCCGAGTACCTATCCTCGGACCACAGGGCTACCAAGAGGGAGGGTTGCGTATGTCTTTCACCGAGGCCGGGACGGCCACGAGCAGGGTGGCGTCGGGTCCGCGGGCTGGGTTCTGGCGGCGCTTCGGGGCGGTCTTCCTCGACGGCATCGTCGTCGGAATCCCCTTCGTAATCCTCCTGTTGGTGCTCAGGGGCGTGGGCTACGCGCTGGGCGTCATTCTCGGGGTCGTCTACTTCGTCTACTTCGAGGGGGGGCCAACCGGCCAGACGCTCGGTAAGAAGGCAATGGGCATCCGGGTCATCGACTTCGACACCGGCGGTCCGATCGGATACGGACGCGCCTTCATCCGCTACGTCGGGAGGATCGTCTCGGGCATTCCCATCTACTTGGGCTACTTCTGGATGCTGTGGGACAAGGAGAAGCAGTGCTGGCACGATAAGTTCGCCTCCGACGTAGTGGTGCCCGAGGCTGACTACCCGCCGCCGCGCTAGGCGCTCACAGCCCGTACGAGCGCCCGATCACGTCGAGCATGATCTCGTCGGTCCCGGCTCCGATCCGGTTGAGCCGCAGGTCGCGCCACGTGCGTTCGATCCCGTACTCCTTCATGTAGCCGTTGCCGCCATGGATCTGGATGCACTCGTCGGCGACCTCGACGGCGATCCGGGCGGCGTGCAGCTTGGCCATGGTGATCTCGCGCACCGGGTACTCGCCGTTCTGGAAGCGCCAGGCGGTCGTGTAGACGAGTTGGCGGGCGGTCTCGATCTTGGTCGCCATCTCGGCGAACTTGTGTCGCGTCACCTGGAAGCTGCCGATCGGGCGCCCGAAGGCAATGCGCTCCTTGGCGTACTGGAGGGTGCGATCGAACACGTGCTGAGCCGCGGCTACTGACCCGGCGGCGCCGATCAGGCGTTCTCCTTGGAGCTCCCACATGATGTGGTAGAAGCCCTTACCTAGCTGCCCGAGCACCGCGGACGCGGGTACGCGGACGTCCTGGAAGGCGAGCAGCGCCGTGTCGGAGGCGTGCATCCCGAGCTTCTCGAGCTTCTTCTCCCGGATCACGCCGGGCAGGTCCATGGGCACGAGGAACAGGGTGAAGCCCTCGTGCGGCGCGGCGTCGCCGTCGGTCTTGGTGACGAGCACGATCGCGTGGGCACGGTGGCCGTTGGTGATGAACGTCTTCGAGCCGTTGATCACATACTCATCGCCGTCGCGGACGGCGCGGGTCTTGATCGCCGCGACGTCGGAGCCGGCGTCGGGCTCGGTGATCCCCAGGCACAGGATCTGCTCGCCACGGATCGCCGGCACCGCCCACTGCTGCTTCTGCTCCTCGGTGCCGAAGGCGAGGATCGGCGGCAGCGCCATTTCCGTCTGGACGGCGACGCCCATGGCAAGGCCGCCCGAACGCGAGTGGACGATCTCCTCGGAGAGCACCAGGCTCGTGTAGTAGTCGCCGCCCTGACCGCCGTACTCCTCGGGCTTGTCGAGGCCGAGGAAGCCGAGCTCGCCCATGCGCCCGAACACCCAGTCGGGGAAGGTGGTCTCCTCCCACTCCTCGGCGTGGGGCTGGAGCTCCTTGATCACGAAGCGGCGGATCGACTCGCGCAGCTGCTCGTGCTCGTCGGTGAAGATGAAATGCCGGCGCTGGGTGGCGAAGTCGGGCTTGAGCACCTGGGCCATGCCGCCGGCAACGCTAGCGCAGGCTCGGGCAAAAGTAAACAGTAGGACTTCCTACTTACCGCAGTGGAGGAAATATTAGGTCGACGTCTCGGTTATGCCGGCTCGGTTCGGTGGGACGCTTGTGCGCGGCGTTTGCTGTCGCTGGGCCGACGCGCTACCGGATTGTGCGAGACCCGTGCTGCCCGGTCAGGGTCATCCAGCTCCGCGAGCTGGTTCAGCATCGAGCTCGTCGATCAGTGTGATGACGCGCTGGTCGATCTCGTCGCGGATGGCGCGGACCTCGTCGCTGGTTCGGCCGGCTGGGTCGGCGAGTTCCCAGTCGAGGTAGCGCTTGCCGGGGATCACTGGGCATTGGTCGCCGCAGCCCATCGTGATCACGAGGTCAGCATCCTCGGCGAGCTCACGGGTGAGCAGCTGCGGCGTGCGGTCGGCGAGGTCGATCCCGAGCTCGCTCATCGCCTCGAGCACCTCCGGGTGAACGTGCGCGGCGGGGGCGGTTCCGGCCGAGAGGGCGTGGTGGCGTCCGCCGGCGGCGCGGGCGAAAAGCGCTTGGCTCATCTGTGAGCGTCCGGCGTTCTGGCGGCAGACGAACAGGACCGTGCTCATGGCGCGCTCGCGATCGTCTCGCCGCGATCGTGGTCAAGCGCCGGGTGCGGGAGCACCACATCAGCGGCGTCGCCCGGGGTGAGGTCCGGGTACAGCACCCGGATCGCCAGGACGGCAAGGATCCCGCCCACGGCCTGGGCGGCGATGTAGCCGGGGACGGACGCGGGCGCAATTCCGGCGAACGTGTTGGAGAAGACACGTCCGATATCGATCGCCGGGTTCGCGAAGCTCGTCGAGCTGGTGAAGAAGTACGCGGCGCCAATGTACGCACCGACCGCGGCCGGAGCCGAGACGCCGCGGCGGGTGCGGGCGAGGGAGAAGATCACGAGGATCAGCCCGAGTGTGGCGATCGCCTCGGCGAGCAGGTGCGCGCTGCCGGCTCGGTGATGGGTCGAGATGCTGATCGCCGCCTTGGCGAACATGCCGTTCGCGGCGACCGCGCCGAGCGCACACCCAGCGACCTGCGCGGGCACGTAGGCGAGCGCGTCCCGTTTGCTGAGCCCGCCGAAGCTCGCGTCGACGAACGACACGACCGGGTTGAAATGGCCGCCGGAGACCGGACCGAACATCAGGATGATCGCGTAGAGCCCCGCCGCGGTCGCGGCTGCGTTCTCGAACAACTCGAGGCCGACGTCATGTGGGGAGAGCGTCTGCGCGGCGATCCCGGATCCGATCACGACCGCGGCGAGGAACGCCGAGCCGAGCAACTCGGCGAGCAGACGGCGAGGCAGTGGCGGCGGCGTGGTCATGGTCCCGGGTGTGATCTGGGTGGCGTGTGGGGTCTCGGCGCAGTGTAAGGATTGACAACCATCACTTCAATCAGTATTTGTATATCGATGCCTGTCGATCTGGAGCTGACCCCAAAGACCAAGCGGGCCGCGGGCGAGCGCTGCTGCGAGCCCGTGGTGTATCCCGACGTGGAGCGCGATCAGGCGGTCCGGATAGCCGCCGTCGCGAAGGCGCTCGGCGATCCGGTCCGCGTGCAGCTGGTCGACGTGCTCCGCAAGCACGCGGGGAAGGTCTGCGTGTGCGAGTTGGTGCCGCTGTTCGACCTTTCCCAACCCACGGTCTCTCATCACCTGAAGGTGCTGCGCGAAGCCGGGATCGTCGGTTCCGAGCGACAGGGGCTGTGGGCCTATTACTTCGTGATCCCCGATGCACTCAAGGAGCTGTCCGGATGGCTGAGCTAGAGAACGCCTGCTGCACCCCGGCCGACCAGGCGACGTGCTGCGAGCCCGAGGCGAAGGTCGCGTGCTGCGGTGAGAGTCATGGCAGCCGTTGCGGCTGCTCGGCCGGCTCGACGCCAACAGCCTCAACGCGGGAGGTTCGCGAGACGGTTCGCGAGGAGTAATGCCGCCGCCGTCCGGGCAGCCGGATGACTCGGGCGCGGCCCGATCCGGCGAGGCAGGATGCCGAGCGGGCCGCAGGCCCGAGCAGACGCACGCAGACTGCGTGCGAATCAGGACACTAGGCTTCGCGCGGATGCCTTACGACACCCTCCGCTACGACGTCGCCGAGAGCGGCGTGGCCACGATCGCGCTCGATCAGCCCGAGACCCGCAACGCCCTCTCCGACGCGCTCTTGGCCGATCTGATCGCGGCGCTCGAGGCGGCCCGCGACGACGAGCGGGTCCGCTGCGTGGTGCTCACCTCGTCGCACGAGACGGTGTTCTCGAGCGGCGGCAACCTCGCCGGCTTCGCCGCGGACGTGTCCCTCGTGCACAAGCACTTCGCCAGCGAGCGCTTCCCGGACGTCTTCCGCCTGCTCGGCGAGCTCGGCAAGCCGTCGATCTGCGCCGCCAACGGTCACGTCCTCGCGGGCGCCCTGGGGCTGGCGCTCGCCTGCGATCTGATCATCGCCCGCGAGGACGCACGCTTCGGCACCCCCGAGATCAACGTCGGTCTCTTCCCGTTCATGATCATGGCGCTGATCTACCGCAATGTCGGACGTAAGAAGGCGAGCGAGCTCCTGCTTCTCGGCGAGCAGATCTCGGCGGCCGAGGCCGAGCGGATCGGGCTCGTCAACCGGATCGCCGGCCGCGACGATTTCGACGAGGTCGTGCGTGAGTGGGCGGAGAAGCTCGCCCGCAAGTCCCCGGTGATGATGCGGCTCGGCAAGGACGCGATGTTCCGCCAGCAGGATATGGCCCTCGCCGACGCGCTCGACTACCTGCGCTCACAGCTCACGATCGCATTCTCGGCCGAGGACCTCCAGGAAGGGGTCAAGGCCTTCTTCGAGAAGCGCGAGCCCGAGTGGAAGGGCCGCTGAGCGTGATGTAGCTCACGTACGCGGGCGCGTTTCCGTGGCGCGCAGGCGCGGTGCGCGAGCGCGCTCCTCGATCGGGCCTTGACGCGGGCCCCCCGAACCGGCAGAGTGAGGAGTAGTACGTCTTACTTCTCATGGTTCCTGACGCCGCGACCACCAGTCTCCTCCGTCCCCTGGCCGAAGATCTCGAGGCTCGGCGCGCCCAGATCAAGCAGGGTGGGGGCGCCGAGAAGATCGCGGCGCAGCACGCCGCAGACAAGCTCACCGCCCGGGAGCGCATCGCCCTCCTCATCGACGACGGCACCTTCGTCGAGCTCGGCATCCACGGTCGCCCCCACTTCTCCCAGCGGGCGATGGAGGGCAAGGAGGCGCCGGCCGACGGCGTGATCACCGGTTACGGCAAGGTCGACGGCCGGCTCACCGCCGTCGCCGCCTACGACTTCACGGTCATGGCCGGCTCGATGGGCATGACCGGCGAGCTCAAGGTCACGCGCCTGCGCGAGCTCGCCCTGACCAAGCGGATCCCCTTCGTGTGGCTGCTCGACTCCGCCGGCGCCCGGATTCAGGAGGCCGTCGGATCCCTGTTTGCGGGGACGGGCCATCTCTTCCGCGAGGAGGTGGTGATGAGTGGCGTGATCCCCCAGGTTGCGGCGCTGATGGGCCCCTGCGCGGCCGGGACCGCGTACATCCCCGGGCTCGCCGACTTCGTCCCCATGGTCAAGGGCCGCGGCTCGATGGCCCTCGCCGGCCCTCATCTCGTCCGCGCCGCCATCGGCGAAGAAGTCACTCAGGAGGACCTCGGGGGGTCGCGGGTTCACTGCCGCAAGTCCGGCGTCGGCGATCTCGAGGTCACCGACGACCCCGAGTGCATCGAGAAGATCAAGGAGTACCTGAGCTACTTCCCGCAGCATTGCCAGGATCCTCCGCCCGCGAAGCCGGTGAGAGATCCCATCGACCGCGCCGACGAGGAGCTCCTCGACGTCCTCCCCGGCTCGAACCGCAAGCCCTACGACATGTACGAGGTGATCGGCCGGATCGCCGACGACGGCGCCTACTTCGACCTCAAGCCCCAGTGGGCGAAGACGATCATCACCTGCCTGGCACGCTTCGGG